>JACCDN011171293.1_pt1 | contig 64149 bp, 55 predicted proteins | sample 7441691 | NCBI WGS metagenome assembly JACCDN01 (sample SAMN15323439, study PRJNA562643) | freshwater metagenome | isolation source: river surface water | place: USA:Blue River Watershed | collected 2017-08-16 | reverse complement strand
GATCGTAACCTTTAGCTTCACCACCAAATTTTTTAGATAGGATAGTGGTAATCGCAGCTGTAAGTGTTGTTTTACCATGATCCACGTGACCAATCGTACCAACGTTCACATGTGGTTTAGTACGTTCGAATTTTCCTTTAGCCATTTTATTTCCTTCAAAGGCAAGTGGTGCAATCTACACCACTTCAATATTTAATAATTATTTTTTAGAAACTACAGCATCAGCGATATGTTTAGGTGCTTCTGCATAGTGTTTGAATTCCATAGAGTACGTTGCACGACCTTGGGTCTTAGAACGCAAATCAGTAGAATAACCAAACATTTCAGCAAGTGGAACTTCAGCTTTAACTTTTTTACCACCAGAACTATCATCTTCCATACCTTGGATAATACCACGGCGAGAAGATAAATCACCCATTACATCACCCATGTATTCTTCAGGAGTTTCAACTTCAACTGCCATCATTGGCTCTAACAATACTGGTTGTGCTTTACGCATACCATCTTTGAATGCCATTGAACCTGCAAGCTCGAAAGCTAATTGTGATGAATCGACATCATGGTAAGAACCATCAAATAGTGTAACTTTAACGTCAACTACAGGATAGCCAGCAACCACACCTGATTTCATAGCACCTTGAATACCATAGTCTACTGAAGGAATAAATTCACGTGGAACTGTACCACCTTTAATCTCATCAACAAACTTATAACCATTACCTTCACCAGCTGGTTCCATCTTAATCCATACGTGACCGTATTGACCTTTACCACCTGATTGTTTAACGTGCTTACCTTCTACCTCTATGGCATTACGGATTGTTTCACGGTATGCTACTTGTGGAGCACCTACATTAGCTTCAACGCCAAATTCGCGTTTCATACGATCAACGATAATCTCTAAGTGTAATTCACCCATACCTGAAATAATTGTTTGACCGGTTTCTTCGTCACCTTTAACGCGGAAAGAAGGATCTTCTTTTGCCAAACGATTAAGCGCAACACCCATCTTCTCTTGGTCAGCTTTAGTTTTAGGCTCAATCGCAATATGGATTACCGGCTCAGGGAATACCATACGCTCTAGAGTAATTTCATGAGCTGCATCACATAGAGTATCACCAGTAGTAACTTCTTTCAAGCCAATAGCGGCAGCGATGTCACCGGCACGAACTTCATCAATCTCTTCACGGTTGTTTGCATGCATCTGCACGATACGACCGATACGTTCTTTTTTACCTTTAACCGGGTTATATACCGAGTCGCCTGATTTAACAACGCCAGAATATACACGGAAGAAAGTCAACTGACCTACAAACGGATCACTCATTAATTTAAACGCTAGAGCTGAGAAAGGTGCATCATCAGATGATTCACGCGTAGACTCAGTACCGTCTGGAAGTTCGCCTTTAATTGCTTGCACTTCAGTTGGTGAAGGTAAATAATCAATAACCGCGTCAAGCATAGCTTGAACACCTTTATTCTTGAATGCAGAACCACAGAACATAGGAATAATTTCGCAAGCAATCGTACGTTGACGAATTGCGCCCATTATTTCCGCTTCAGTTAGTTCATTACCTTCCAGATATTTATCCATTAATTCTTCATTAGCTTCTGCAGCAGCTTCAACCATTTTACCGCGCCACTCATTACAAGTATCCACTAAATCAGCAGGAATATCTACATATTCAAATTTCATACCTTGTGAAGCTTCATCCCAGGCAATTGCCTTCATTTTAACTAAGTCAATCACACCGGTGAAGTTATCTTCCGCACCAATTGGCACTTGCATAGGTACTGGATTACCTTTTAGGCGGTTTTTGATTCCATCAACCACTTTAAAGAAATTAGCACCTTGGCGGTCCATTTTATTTACGAACGCAATTCGTGGCACGTTATATTTGTTAGCTTGACGCCAAACAGTTTCTGACTGAGGCTGAACACCGCCTACAGCACAGTAAACCATACATGCGCCATCAAGAACACGCATTGAACGCTCTACTTCGATTGTAAAATCAACGTGTCCTGGAGTATCAATAATATTGATGCGGTGTTCTGGACGGTTACCATCCATACCACGCCAAAACGTTGTTGTTGCAGCAGAAGTAATGGTAATACCACGCTCTTGTTCCTGCTCCATCCAGTCCATTGTTGCAGCACCGTCATGTACTTCACCAATTTTGTGGTTAACACCGGTATAGAACAATACACGTTCTGTTGTAGTTGTTTTACCCGCATCGATATGTGCAGAGATACCTATATTACGGTATCTTTCAATCGGGGTTTTTCTTGCCATTTAGTTTATCTCCAAATTATTAATAGCGGAAGTGCGCAAATGCACGGTTAGCTTCAGCCATTCTATGAGTTTCTTCACGACGTTTCATAGCCGCACCACGGCCTTCTAACGCCTCTAACATTTCGTTAGCCAAGCGAATATCCATAGATTTTTCACCGCGTTTACGAGCAGCATCACGCAACCAGCGCATAGCTAATGCAACTTGGCGCTCAGGAGCCACTTCGATAGGAATCTGGTAGTTAGCACCACCAACACGGCGTGACTTTAATTCTACAACTGGCTTAACAGCATCTAATGCTTGGTTAAATACTTCAATACCATCTTTTTTTGATTTATTTGCAACGATATCCAAAGCACCGTAAACAATTTTCTCAGCCACGGCTTTTTTACCGCTTTCCATGATAATATTCATGAATTTTGACAAAGTTTGGCTACCAAATTTAGGATCTGGCAACACTTTTCTTTTTTCGACTTCTCTACGTCTAGGCATAATATATTCCTTAAAAAACCATTTTATTATTTAGGACGCTTAGCACCGTATTTAGAACGTGCTTGTTTACGATCTTTAACACCAGCTAAATCCAGTGAACCGCGAACTGTATGGTAACGTACACCAGGTAAGTCTTTCACACGACCACCACGGATTAATACAACCGAGTGCTCTTGTAAGTTATGACCTTCACCACCAATGTAACTATTTACAGTAAATCCATTAGTTAAACGAACACGGCAAACTTTACGTAAAGCTGAGTTTGGTTTTTTAGGAGTAGTAGTATATACACGCACACACACACCACGGCGTTGAGGACAATTTGTCAACGCAGGCGATTTGCTCTTATAACGAACTCTTGTGCGTGGCTTTCTAACTAATTGTTGAATAGTAGGCATTATCTTCCTTCTTTTTTAAAAAAAATACTGAAGCTCCGGACCCCATGTCCGTAACCTCCAAGCATAAAGCCAGATTATCAGATTTATAACTTAACCTATGAAAAAATCAAGTACGGCGTGATAATATGCTTCACCTTGCCCTATTAGAACCGCATATTATACCATATATTTTTCATACCATTCAAATAATTACCAATCTATCTTAAATAGTCCGAATATTGGGCTGTTAACCTCTTTATTAATTACTTTGTCGAGTATAAGATCTCTAACAAATTTCATACTGTGCAATATTTCTACAGTTAAATTAGCCAGTCTAATAAAAAAAGCAAAAAACAGAGTGTACCGGTAGTATAAGAAGTATTGTAACTAGCTAAAATACTAAGTACTATGTCAAAAGCCAAGGCTAGGAAAGAAATGTACTGCTACAAATTCAGCTTTTATAGCCATCTGAATAAGCCAACCTGCTAAAATTACGGATATTTTTGTAGGATATAGTTATGAGTATATTAAATTGGTCGACACATCCTAAAAGCCTTAAGCGACTCTTTTTTACTGAAATGTGGGAAAGATTTAGCTTTTATGGCTTAAATGCAATTTTAGTATTATTCCTCACTAAAGAGGCCCACATCCCTGATGATTTGGCCATGATTATCTTTGGCAGCTATGTTACTTATGTATATTTATCAACCACAATTGCAGGATTTTTAGCAGATCGCTTATATGGCTATGCCCAGGTTGCATTTCTCGGCGGTGTTTTTATTTTATCTGGCCACATTGCTATGGCATTATCAGGGTTCTATTTTGGATTTTTCTATTTTGGCCTTGGCGCAATTGCTACCGGTACCGGATTATTAAAACCCAATGTATCTGTGATGGTTGGCAAGCTTTATAATGACCAGCAAGAAGACATGCGTGTTCAAGGGTTTAATATATATTATATGGGAATCAATATTGGTGCAGTCATTGCCCCAGTTTTGGTTGGGTTTGTTGCCGAAAAAATTGCCTGGCACGCTGGCTTTGGCTTAGCCGCAATTGGTATGGCTTTTGGTTTATGGGTATTTAAACGCGGTGAAAAAAATTTCCCGTCTAATTGTAAAATTAAAAATCTTGAATTGATTAATAAACGAATTTTAGGAATTAAATTATCTTATCTAGTTTATACCCTATTATTCTTGATATCCCTTCTTTTTGCATTATTATTAGCTAATCCAATTCAATCAACTTTAGTAATTAGTTTATGCGCCATTGTACTTGGAGGCTATATTATTTCCTTATGGCGTAAGCTAAGTACTGAAGAAAGAAGCAAGGTTTGGATTATTTTAGTACTTTCAATTTTCTCTGTCAGCTACTGGACATTATCTAATCAGACTATTGCAAGTTTACCTATATTTATTGATCGCGTAGTCGATTTACATTTTTTTGGTATCAATATACCGGCTTCCAGCATTTCCAGTTTCTACTCGCTTATCTTGATTATTTTAGCGCCGATAATTGCAGTATTCTGGAATTTAACCAAACGGATTGATCATGAACCTGGTTATGCGGGGAAATTTGCAATTGGTCTTAGTGTTGCCACCCTTGCCTTTGTCGTCATTATTTTTGGCATAATTCAAGTAGCCCATACCGGTAAAATGAGCTTAATTTGGATTTTATTATGCTATACTTTACTGGGGTTTGGCGAACTTTGCATTTCACCAAATGGCTTAGCGTTAGTAACCAAATACGCACCGCAAAACCTTTCAGGTATAATGATGGGATTATGGTGGATGATTAATGCCTTTGCCGGATTAACTGCTGGACTTATCGCGCAGCTAATAGGTTTTCAGTCTGCAGACAAACTTGATGTTTCACAGCAGTTAAATATATATAAATCAGGCTTTATAAAAGTAACTATATTAGGAATTATAATTACTGCTCTGCTAATAATTATCCGTAAAAAAATTGACGAGAGAGGTTAAACAAGAGATGCTATTGATAGCTAATTACGAAGGTCGTTCCGGAACTGTTACTGCAGCAAACTTATTAATTGAGAACTCCCATGGATTACGGGCAATCATTGAAGGAATAAAAATTGTTGAAGCCAACCAGGATATCCACACTGTAGGAATGAGTTCTTGGCCAAACATTTTAGGTGAATTACAATTAGATGCATCAGTCATGGATGGTAATACCCGTAGAACGGGTGCAGTTGGCGCTTTAAGGGGTTTTAAACATCCAGTTGAAGTTGCATATCGGATAATGACCGACATTGATCATGAGATATTAGTCGGTGAAGGGGCGGAACGCTTTGCACGTGAAATAGGAGCCCTTAGCAATAAAAATGAAACTGAATTGTCTCTTAATAGCTGGAAAAATCATTTAGATAAAGTATTAACCTCCAAACAAAAGGATAACTTTCCAGATATCCGCCTGCTTGATATCAATAGCAAAGCTGTTGATCCTGAAAAAATGTTTGATACTACGGTTTATCTTAGCATTGATCATGAAGAAAGGATTTCTGCAGCAACCAGCACCTCAGGTTGGGCATGGAAATATCCAGGACGGCTTGGCGATAGCCCAATAATTGGGGCCGGAGCATATGCCGATAGCCGCTATGGCGCCTGCGCCTGTACCCATACAGGAGAGATGACAATTCGAGCCGGCACAGCAAGAAGCGTAGTACTTTATTTAAAAATGGGCTTAGCGTTGGAAGATGCAATTTATGAAGCAGCGCGAGACCTAGCTGATTTAGAAACGGGCTATTTAGCTGAAGTTACTATTCATGGAATAGATAAATATGGCAATTACAAAGTAGTTGGTTTAAATTCAAGTGAAGAAATTAGATATATAGTTTGGACGCCAGAGATGAAAGAGCCTGTGGTAAAGTCTGCTGAGATTTTACGTCTTTAATTTAGGGAAAGTTAAACATATGAAAAGATCATTAGTAGCCACAATAAGCCTTTTTGCTCTGGCTGGCTGCTCTATAATGCAATCTGAAGATAAGCCGCTTGGAATTAAAGGTAATTTTAAAGTACAAATGCGAACTAACGCAAAATACTTTAAAGATGCTAAGCAATATCCAGTTTCCGGCTTTTTACCTGACAATGTTCCATTTATGAACCAGTCAATCATACCAGCAGGTTCAGGCATTTTGGGTATTTATAAAAATAGCGGCTTCACATGTTCAATTATATGGACAACTATAGTCTTACCAAATGGGCAAACCTTGAGCAATGCAAAAGGAGTAGCTCTGTCAGACTGCTATACTGGTGCTACAATCAACGCAGCTGACACTATAAACGCATATTGGAACTAATTCCCACTTAGATTGAAATATCCCAATATAAAATGGCAGGTTTATTGCACCTGCCATTTTATATTTATCTAAGCCGTAGCTAAACTAGCATCGACTTAATAATTGCCGCGATTGTTTGTCCACCAATTATCAAAACTTTTTTGTAATTTTTGCCCTTCAGGAGTCTTACTAAACAAAAACACTTTAGCACTACTGGCAAACTTTTCCGGAATATCAAGAGGACAATATTTAGAATTAGTTTGATGGCGATAATTTGCTTCAACATCATCAGTAAACATAACTTTATTACCTACACTATCGTTCGCTATTAAATCCAATGCTGTAAAGTTACCCGGTACCAATAAAATGCTGGCATGATGAATATTGCTAATCGCGAAATCCTGATTAGTTCCACCACGATTCTCTACAACCACAACACTTTCCCTGTCTATTGCCGCAAAGTTTTTAAATTGGCTGCTAAATTTGCAATTTATTAAAGGAACCTTACTCGAACTTTCAATTGGCATTGATAAGTAAAATGATTTACTTCGTTCCAGACTAGTTGAAATTCCACCAATTGCCATAGTAAACTTGCCACTTCGCAAATCATTACTCAATGTCGGCCAAGAACTATGTATAAATCTTACTTTATAATGATTAGCTTTAGCAAAATCATTGAGTATGTTTATGTCTTTACCAACAAAGCCGCTTTCGGTTATAAAGGTCAGCGGAGGATAATCACCAGTTGTCCCTACTAATAAATCATCACCACCGGCAAATGATTTAGTAGCAAGACAAACAAGAGACAAAACAAACATTGACTTACGCATGATACCCTCCGAGTTAAAAGTTATTTAGCAAGGCTTGCCAATTGCTCAGCTTTATCTGTTTTTTCCCAGCTAAAGCTGTCTTCTTCGCGGCCAAAGTGACCATATGCCGCAGTTTTGCGATAAATTGGACGCAAAAGATCAAGTTCCTTAATTATACCTTTAGGGCGTAAATCAAAATTATTCATTACCAATTCTTCAATCTTGCGATCATCAATTTTACCAGTCCCAAAAGTAAATACATTGATCCCTACCGGCTTAGCGATTCCTATAGCATAAGCGATTTGCACTTGACACTGGCGCGCTAAACCTGAAGCAACAATATTTTTGGCAACATAGCGTGCAGCATAAGCCGCTGAGCGGTCAACTTTAGACGGATCTTTACCAGAAAAAGCCCCACCACCATGCGGCGCTGCACCTCCGTAAGTGTCAACTATAATTTTACGGCCAGTTAACCCACAGTCACCCATAGGACCACCAATTATAAATTGTCCAGTTGGATTAATAAAGAACTTTGTGTCTTTAGTCAACATTTCGCTAGGAAGGGTTGGCTTGATAATCTCTTCAATTACCGCTTCTTTTAGAGAGGCGTAACTGATTTCAGGATCGTGCTGGGTTGATAATACAACTGTGTCAAATGCCAAAGCTCGACCGGTTGCACTATCATATTTTACAGTTAATTGTGCTTTAGCATCGGGTCTTAGCCAAGGCAAAATGCCATTTTTACGTTGACGTGCCTGACGTTCCATCAAACGGTGCGAATAATAAATTGGTAATGGCATTAATGTTGGCGTTTCATCACAGGCATAGCCAAACATTAAACCTTGGTCCCCTGCACCTTGATCTAAATCTAGGCCTTGGCCTTCATTTACACCCTGGGCAATATCGGGAGATTGCTTATCATAATTTATTAAAATAGCACAGCTATCAGCTGCAAAGCCATATTCATTTTTGGTATAACCTATATCACGAATGACATTTCTTACAACTTCTTGATAGTTGACATCAGCATGTGTAGTGATTTCACCAGCAAGAACTACTAAACCAGTATTAACTAAAGTTTCAGCTGCAACCCTGGCATGGGGGTCTTGGGTAAAAATTGCATCTAGGATACCATCAGAAATCTGGTCAGCTACTTTATCAGGATGGCCTTCTGACACGGATTCTGAAGTGAATAAAAATTCTGACATTGTGAAAGTCCTTGTAAAACATTAGGAAACGTGAAAATTAATTTACGTATACATTTAGGTTTTACAAGCTAAGAGGATTGGATATAGAAATATAATCACAATAATCTCCCTTTAGCTGTAAAAGCTTAAATCAATACCGCGCAAGCTGGAGAAACAAATCCGATATTGACAATACGATAGTTTAACATAGCAAGTATTCCATCAGCAAGAATTAAACTTAATAGCAACTAGAAAAAATATTTAGTATTAACCACTACCTACGCTTGGATTTACGCTCAAGAATATAAATAATTTGTGCACAATAGAGAAAATTAAGGCTGGAAATATAAAGCCACAATAGGAAGATAGGTAAAATCGCAATTGAACCATAAAGTAATTTATACTCTGCCTCAAGTCGAGCCATATATAGTGAAAACCCCCATCTAAGTAACGAGAAAACAATACCTGCGATCATCCCGGCAACTATTGCATGCTTCCATTTTACTTTTTTATTAGGTATGAATTTATACACTGCTATCAATGATAAGATAGTTACCAATACTGACATGAAGTGTGGTAACAAATAGGTAAAAATGGGTAGATTCAATTTAAAGTCCAACACCTCGCCGATATCGGCTAATGAATATACCAGCATAGGACCACCAATAAAAAACCCGGTAAAGATACCTAGCGAGTAAATTATTTTACGCTGTCTATTTATGTGCCACATTTGATGAATATGCTGCTCAACTGCAAACATCATCATATACGAAGTAGCAATTAACGATACCCCTCCAGCAATTGACAGTCGAGTAGAATGTTTGAACGATAATTTAAATAAATCGTAAATTTGCGTACCGGAGCGCGGTAAGAACTTAGAAAAGAAATAGCTTTGAACATCATTAATTAAACGGTTTGAAAAGGGAAGCCAGTCGCTGATACTGGCAATCGCGACTAAAAAAGGGATAAAAGCCAATAAAAAAGTGTAAGCGAGGCTATTGGTACAAATTAACCCGCGTGCTTTAATAAAATTAACTAAGGTACGATAAAAGAAACTATACGCCGGATAGATCTTTTTAGGAACTTTTTGAGCAATACGGCGAGTTTTAATAGCCACACCCCATTTTGATCTCAGTCCAAACTTCATTAACCATAACCCGGGTTTTAGCCGGGTAAGCCGTAAATCCATAGATTTTCTGGTTAACTACGGGATAAATCCAGTTATTTCCAGTTATCTCTTTTGAGAGCAGCTTCACAGCCGGTATATTAGGCACGCTTGCTCCGGTATCTTGGCTTAATGCATAAGCACTTTGAGATTTTAAAACTGTATTAATAAAAATATATGCTAGGTCCTGATTTTTACTTGTAGTAGGAATAACAATATTATCCAACTCAATCATATTACCTTCTTTTTGAACCATGCCGGCTAACGTGAAATTCAAATGGGATTTCTTTGCATCTTGTAATGTATTAAATAGATCATTTGAATAGCTCATGGCAAGCCAAATATCACCGTTTAATAACGAACGGTAATAAGTAGTACTATCATAACGAGCCCAGTATCTGGAAGCATGCTCAATTAATTTCCTGGCATCAGTAAGATCTTGAGGATTTGTTGAATTTGGATTGCGGCCAAGATACATCAATGCAGCAGCATATACATTACGTTGTGAATCAAAAACAGTCACCTTGCCATTTAATTTTTTTAGATATTTATCTTCAAATATCACCGCCCAGGTATTTGGAACAATTCCCAATTGATCAAGCCGGGTTTTATTATATGCCAAAAAAACAGGAGTATACGCATATGGAATCGAGAAATTATTTTGAGGGTCAAATTCCTGATGCATAAAGTGGGGATCAATATTTTGTAAGTTTCTTACTTTAGACAAATCTAACTTGATTAACTTCCCCATCTTATATAAATCTTCTACTGCATAGCCGGTACCAATTATAGCGTCATAACCGGTTGCACCGGCTGCAAGCTTTGCCGACATTTCCTGCGGGTCCCCGAAATAATTCAGGAATAATTTGCAATTACAAGCATGTTCAAAATCGGTTATAGTTGAATCAGCTATATAATTTGAAGTAGTATATAAATTAAAGATTCTTTCAGCAAAAGTAATTTGATTATAAAAAAGCAAATAAGAAATCAAAAAACCGCGGCATGACCATCTAATCAATCGATTCATCAGACTTGTCTTCTATAAATATGGTTGTTTACATAATTCTGCACTTAATAAAAATCAATTTTTTTAATGAATGCAGAATCATGTGACTACGTATAATTTATAACGGGCAATCCCCATTCATTTTAATTTCGGTCCACATCTCATTTACCATAATCCTGGTCTTAGGGTCATAGGCTTTAAAAACATACATTTTCTTCATATCTTTTGGATATATCCATTGAGTATTCTTAACGTCACTATTAAGTTTTTGCAATCCCACAGTATTAGGGATACTAGAACCAGTCAATGCGGATAGCTCATATGCGCTTTGTGGATCTAATGCCGTATTAAGAAATTCATAAGCAAGCTTATCGTCTTTATTGAAAGATGGGATTACGAGGTTATCCAATTCATACATATTGCCTTCTTTTTGCAGCATTGCGGCAATATTAATTTTAGAATGAGAGGCTTTGGCATCTTGAATAGCCTTAAAAATATCAATTGAATAGCTCATTGATACCCAAATATCCCCACGCAATAGGCTGCGATAATAACTATCGCTATCAAATTTAGCCCAGTACGGTGAGGCTTTATCTATCACATCGCGTGCCAATTTTAAATCTTCAGGCTTTATTGAATTAGGATCTTTGCCCAGATATAACAGTGCCGCAGCAATTACATTTCTTGAAGAGTCAAAAACCGTAACTCGCCCTCTTAACTTCGCCAAATACTTAGGATCAAAGATAACAGCCCAAGTATTTGGAACAATACCTAACTGATCCATTTTATCCTTATTATATGCCAAGAATACCGGAGTATATGCATAAGGTACTGAGTATTTATTACCTGGATCATATGGCTGATTTAGAAATTGTGGATCTATATATTTCAAGTTTGACAGCTTAGATTTATCTAATGGTTTAATTTTACCCATTAAAGCCAGTTCCTGCACGGCATAACTTGTAGCTACAATCACGCTGTAGCCATTAGCTCCTGCAACTATCTTTGCCAGCATTTCTTCATTATCATTAAAAAAATTCTGGTTTAAAGTACAGTTATAGTTCTTTTCAAAACGATTGACAGTGCTATCTGCAATATAGTTGGAGCCAATATATAAGTTTAATACATTATCAGCCCAGGATAAAGGCATTAATAGCATACATAAGGTAAATATAATAATTTTTTTCACGCAGATTTACTTACTTAAATAACTGTGGCGATAATTTGGTCGCTACAGAAGTTAAAATTAAAGTACATAGGATAATTATTGTAGATGCCGCATTTACTTCTGGCGTTACACCCATTTTCAGCATAGAATAAATAGCAAGCGGCAAAGTAGATGAACCAACACCTGCAGTGAAAAAGGTAATTACGAAATCATCAAGTGATAAAGTGAATGCCATCAACCAACCAGCTATTACCCCTGGTAAAATTGTCGGTAGTAACACCAAGAAAAATGCCTTAGCAGGGCTAGCGCCCAAATCCCGTGCCGCATCAATCAAGCTATCATCCATGCCATGCATCCGAGTTTTAACGGCAATTGTCACGAATGAAAGACAAAATGCAATATGTGCAAGAGTAATGGACGCCATACCTAAGGTAAAATTAATCAAAATAAAAAACAGTAGTAAGGACACACCTACCAATAATTCTGGCGCCGCAACCGGAATCATGACTAATGTAGATAAAAGTGGAACCTTATATTTATGCAAGGCTACACCCGCCAATGTCCCTAAAATAACTGACACGGTACTGGCAATCAATGCTATTATTAGTGAATTAACAGCGGCTGCAATTAACTGCTTATCATTAAATAAAACTTTATACCACTTTAAAGTAAACCCAACCCAACCTACATTTACACGCGAGTCGTTAAAAGAATATACTATTAAAATCAGTAACGGCAGATACAAAAATAAGTAAACTAGCGTCCCAGCGGTAAATAAACTTTTTGAAATTCTATTTACTTGCATATTTTAATCCCCCGCTTCTACTAGCGATAAAACCGACAAATAGTGAGATTGACAACACAAGAAGAGTCATTACAATAGACGTCACACTACCAAGCGGCCAATTCATAGTTTGCAAAAATTGCTGCTTAATTAAATTACCGATCATCATCGAGCAATTGTTACCTACCAGTTCAGGTACCACAAACATGCCGATACAAGGAATAAATACCAAACCGCAGCCAGCCAAGATACCTGGCAAGCTCAATGGAATTGTAATTTGCCAAAATGATTCCGATTTTGAAGCACCTAAATCGCGGCTAGCCTCAATTAATGCCGGATCATGTTTTTCCAAGTTGGCATATAACGGTAAAATCATAAATGGCAAATTGATATATACTAAACAGACAATTACGGCAACTGATGAAAACAGTAAATCAACTGGAGGAATCCCCAAGATATGCAGTACGCCATTAAGCAAATTACTCACCGCTGAATTAGGCCCTAAAATAATCATCCAAGCATAAACTCGGATCAAAAAGTTACTCCAAAACGGGATAATTACTAACAGCAATAGTAAATCACGATATTTCTTGGGACTTTTGGCAATTAAAAGAGCTAAGGGATAGCCAATTAGTAGGCACAGGAAAGTAGTAATTATCGAAAAAACCATTGAACGGATAAATAACTTCCAGATGAAACTACTACTAAATGCATATTTAAATCCATCCATTGTCAAGTTTATGCTGGTCTTTCCATCAAGACCATGCGTTAAAAGCGGAGCCACTCCACCATAATCACCTGGTTCGCGAAAGGCAATAAATACCATTAACAAAGTTGGGATAAGAAATAACCCAATCAGATACACTAAAGGAGGGAGTGATAATACCCACTTTTCATTACTTTTTTGCTTTAATTGCCGCATAATTATTTCACCAAGAAATTGCCAGCTAATGGATTGATTGAAACATATACCTCATCATTATCCTGGAAAAAGGAAGCTTGATGCGGACGATTATTGGCAAGCATACATTGAAGCACTTTACCATTAGGCAAGAAAAATTCATATAGTGTGCCATCGCCATAATAATAGTAACCTTTGACTTTAGCTTTAAAGGTACATAAGTCCTCACTTTGCGGATGGTCCCATTTGGCTTTAACTTTTTCTGGGCGAATTGCAAACCAGCCGGATTGACCAACACTTAGTTCTAAATTTTCAAGAGGCATAGTTAATTCAAAACTGTCTGCCACCTTGATTTTAAAGTTACTTTCGCTAGTTTCAAGAACTGTTGCCGGTAATAAATTACACTTACCGATAAAATCGGCGACATAGAAAGTTTTAGGGTATGAATAAATTTCACGTGGAGTTCCTAGTTGTTCCACATTTCCATGGTTCATTACCGCTATTCGACTAGATAAGGCTAATGCTTCACTTTGATCATGGGTAACATACACGAAGGTAACCCCTGTCTCCTCTTGTAACTTTACTAATTCAACGTGCATATGCTCGCGTAACCGTGCATCCAGTGCTGATAAAGGTTCATCAAGTAATAATAATTTTGGCCGGTCAACTAAAGCACGAGCGATTGCTACACGCTGGCGCTGCCCTCCTGATAACTCATGAGGATAACGGTCAGCAAACCTCTGCAATTGCACATCGTCAATTAACTCATTAACTTGCGAGGTAATTTTATCTTTACTCCATTTCGCCATTTTTAGCGGGAAAGCAATATTATCTCTTACCGTCATATGTGGAAATAAGGCATAACTTTGGAATACTGTATGCAACGGGCGTTTCTCAGGGGGCAGATCGTTGATGTCTTTGCCATCAAGCAGTATTTGGCCAGAATCAGGTGTATCAAATCCAGCAATCATACGCAGCAAAGTTGTTTTACCACAACCTGATGGTCCTAAAAGAGTAAAAAATTCACCTTGCTCAATGCTTAAACTTACATTATTTACAGCAACATAATCATCAAATTGCTTAACTATATTCTTTAATTCCAAAATAGCCATAAAATTTAGCCACTTTCAAAAAATTGCATACAAAATAACAAACATGAATGCTTGTTTACTAAACGGGTTATTTTAGCAAAAATTATTTTGGGTGGGGCACTTTTTAAGGCATTTGTAAAAATTTATTATCCTGCCCATAAAAAACTCTTACATATCAATAAATACAACCAATTGCTGCAGCGCAGCTTTTTAGCATAGTCACAGCTATAAATTACGCATCAAAATGTATAAAAATTTCACGCCATTTTCTTAAAAAAATTTAATATTTTAAAGCATATGTTTATACATTTCTAATAAACTGATATTACTCACCATAAAAGTAATATAAAGCAGTCTATCTGATTTAAATTTACTAAAAGTAAATAATATCAATTAAAAACGGATTAATACATTAATGGCAGAAGGCTTATAAATCCAGATCCTGAGCCATTTGCCAAAAGATAAACTGTAAATATTGGCACAATAAGTAGTATAATAGGAGTTTTAAAGCTCAAATAGCGATTATTTTTAGATTTTTTCTTGGGAGTTTGAAATCAATGCAAGAGAGGCTCGAACATAAATTAAAAAACCGCCATATCCAGATGATTGCCATAGGTGGTGCAATTGGTACTGGATTCTTCCTAGGATCATCTAGTGCAATCCAAATGACTGGACCATCAATTGCCCTAGCTTACCTCTTAGGTGGCCTGATAATTTATGCAGTAATGCGTGCATTAGGCGAGATGACGGTTGATTATCCGACCTCCGGATCATTTGTGGAATATGCTCACCGTTATTTAGGAACAGGGGCTGGTTTCGTGGCTGGCTGGAATGCTTGGCTACTGTTTACCGCAGCTTGCATGTTAGAGGTAACTGCAGTTGGCACCCTCCTTGATTATTGGATTCACATTCCACATTGGATTACCTGCGCTGTTTTACTTACTGTTTTTGGTGGATTAAATCTAATTGGGATAAAATATTTTGGCGAGACAGAATTCTGGTTTGCTGGAATCAAAGTTGCTGTAATCATCTTCATGATCGTAACAGGGTCTTACTTAATTTTATCAGACCATAATGTACATCAAATCGCAATTCAGAATGTTTTGAACTATTCACACGCTGATACTTTCTTTAGTCATGGACTACTTGGCTTTTTGAATTCATTGGTAATTGTATGTTTGTCATTTTGTGGCTCAGAATTTGTAAGTGTTGCTGCCGGTGAAGCTGAAAACCCTGAGAAATCTATTCCTAAAGCAATAAATGGCGTAATTGTTAGAATCATTCTATTTTATGTCCTAACAATGGCGGTTATCGTATTAATGTACCCTACCAAAAACATTAATCCACAGACAAACCCGTTCACCGATGTGTTTTCTAAACTAGGGTTTAAAAATGCAGCAGATATAATTAATATTGTTGCCATTACTGCATCATTATCCGCATTAAATAGTTGTATCTATGTAGCATCGCGTTTCATCTATAGATTATCCTTAAATGGCCAAGCACCTAAGCGCTTCGCCCGCGTAAACAAGCAACATTTACCTAAAAATGCAGTAATTTTCACAATTGCAATGGCATTTTTTGTTGTAATTGCTAATTATACCTTCCCGGCTAAGATACTCGAATATCTATTTGCGCTAATTAGTGTAGCTATCATAATTAACTGGTTTATCATCTTGTTAGCACACATGCTATTTAGAAAAGAAAAATTACTTACAGGCCAACGTCTTAGTTACACAATGCCCGGTTACCCATATATCAATATGTTAATCATGGGCATCTTATTTATTATTCTGGTAGTCATGTCTAAGAATGATGATATGTCATTAAGCGTTTATGTTGCTCCAGCTTGGCTGCTGATTTTATCCATGATCTATGCAGCAAGTAGCGGCAAACAAAATTTAGCAATGATCAAGCACGGCAAAAGATAGAATAATAGGAACTACCCTTCAATAAACTCCTCTAAAATAAAGTGAGGAGTTTTTTTATATGCATGCTTTTATAAAGTTATGCGATAATCGCGTAAAAATGAAACCCATACGCCAATTATATAACTTTAAGAAGCTAAGGATCAGATGAAAAAAACTTTTGCGCTAATCTCTCTTGGCGCCATTTTAGAATATTATGATTTTGCAATTTACATCTACTTTGCCAAAAATATCGGTAGCAGCCTAATCCCTCTTCATGATGAAACTGCAAATATAATTGCCAGCTTTGGGATATTGGCTCTTGGTGCGTTTTTCCGCCCGTTAGGCGGTATAATATTCTCCCATTTTGGCGACACGCGCGGCAGAAAGAATATCTTTGTTTATACAATTTTAATGATGTCAATTCCGACCTTCTTAATAGGACTAATCCCTAGTTATACGAAAATCGGGATCTTATCTACCATTTTACTTGTTATTTTCCGCCTAGTTCAAGGATTTGCCATCGGCGGTGAATTGCCAGGTTCAATAGTCTTTGCTTATGAAATCTCAATGCCAAAAGCTAGGGCTTTAAATACGAATATAGTTGTAGCCGGAACTAATATTGGTTTTTTCTTAGCTTCTATACTAGGGGCATTTCTGTTAAGTAAGATTAATGCATCTATTGAAGCGTGGCGAATTGCATTCAGTATTGGTGGAATATTTGGAATTATCAGCTATTATTTACGCAAGAGTTTAGTAGAAACCCCAGAATTTGCAAATTATGCCGGCTACCTGAAGCGCCAGCCTAAATTACCCTTGCTTTCTCTATGGTCAAACCATAAACTTCCCTTCCTGCAAATGACGGCATTTGGCTTACTTCTTGCTTCATCATTAGCCGTATATAGCTTCTTTATGCCAAGCTATCTTTCGGTTTATTTTCATTATTCATTAAAGCAAATCCTGAAATATAATTCATTTTCTATTTTTATCTTTATAATTAGCGCATTAATTGCGGGTAAATATGATTGGTTATTTGGTAAGAAATTTTTTATTGTCAGCATCTGCTTGTACATTATTGCAACATTATATCTATTTGCCCACTATCCAAAGTTTAGCCTGGAGCAAATCCTTATTAGCCAACTTGCAGTTTTATTTTATGTTGGGTTAATTTGTGGTCGCTTACCAGTACTGATTTCTAGTTTTTTTCCTGTTCATGTCCGCTATTCAGGAGTAGCTTTAAGTTATAATATATGTTTTGGAATTATCGCTGGCTTAACCCAATTTATCTTGTTCGCCTTAATCAAACTTACAGGACTACTTTGGCTACCTGCGGTCTATATCACCCTATTTGCATTGTGTGCACTGCTATTTTTTATAACCGTTCCCGCAAATAAGTTGGTAGAATATAAATAGATATTGCCAATTAAAGCAATTTAAGGTAATAATAGATAATATCAGTTTGTTTTTTTAAAATAAGTATTACTCTGGAGCAAGGGTTAAAACCAATCCCGGAAATACCCCCAGTAAGAATCTTTTTTCTCAGGAGACATTTATGGCATTAGTAGCATTACGTCAAGTTTTAGATCATGCGGCCGAACATAATTATGGAGTGCCGGCATTCAACGTTAATAATTTGGAGCAAGTCCAGGCGATTATGGAAGCAGCCGACGAAACCAATTCTCCTGTTATCCTGCAGGCTTCGGCTGGTGCAAGAAAATATGCTGGTGCAGAATTTCTTCGATACTTAATCCAAGGGGCGATCGCTCAATACCCGCATATACCTGTAGTCATGCATCAAGATCATGGGGCTTCGCCAGATGTATGTTTTCAGGCAATCCAGCTTGGTTTCTCCTCGGTTATGATGGATGGGTCATTACTAGCAGATGGTAAAACACCTAGCAGTTATGAATATAATATTGAAGTTACCCGTAAAGTATGCGAACTTGCGCATGCTGTTGGAGTGTCCGTAGAAGGCGAACTAGGTTGTTTAGGTTCTCTAGAAACTGGCAAGGGAGATGAAGAAGACGGCCATGGCTTTGACGGAGTACTATCGAAAGAACAGCTATTGACTAATCCACAAGAAGCTAAGGAGTTTGTGGAAGCAACCAAAGTAGACGCCCTGGCAATTGCTATTGGTACTTCACATGGAGCATATAAGTTTACTCGTAAACCGACTGGGGATATCCTTGCTATCGAACAAGTAAAAAAAATTCATCAAGCAATTCCAAACACCCACTTAGTAATGCATGGATCTAGTTCAGTTCCGCAAGATTGGTTAGAAATTATCCGCCAAAATGGTGGCGATTTAAAAGAAACCTATGGCGTGCCAGTTGAAGAAATCCAAATAGCGATTAAACATGGGGTGCGTAAAATCAACATTGATACCGATATCCGCCTTGCAATGACTGGTGCAATCCGCCGCTATTTTAACCAAAACCGCGAACACTTCGACCCTCGCCAGTACTTGAAAGTGGCAAAAGATGCTGCCAAACAAATTTGTATCGACCGTTACAACCAGTTTGGCACAGCCGGAAATGCTGACAAAATTAAGGCATTAAAATTAACCGACATGGCTAAAAAGTATTAATTCTACCTTCATGCCAGTAATAAAAAAACCTCCGATTATTGTTCGGAGGATTTTTAAATCTAGATTATATCCAATGAAAGCCTTTAACTAACATACCACCAAGGATAAAAATTACAGAAGCACCTGTCCAAATTACGAATTTTAAGGTATCATAACGGACAATTACAATTTCCTTACGGAGAACTTCGATTTCCTTTCTTATTACTTCCATCTCTGTTAATAATTCAGTTTTAGTTAACAGTAAATCTGTCTTATTAACTAATTCCCTGCCATCTAGCTCCTGTTTAGCATCGGCAATAATTTCTTCTTTGAGATGAGTCATAGCTTGAGCTTGTAAATCCGCCTGTTCTTGGCTAAAACCATTTTGGCGAAGCTGCCTGGCGTATTCGATTGGATCAAAGCGTAATAACATTTGATTCTCCATTTAACTTAGAAAATACTAGCATTTATATTTTTCCCGAGTCTACGTTCATGAATTCATTGAGAAGCTATAAATTCTAACTATTTCGATGAATCATGATACCAAAGCATAGACTTACAGTATAGTGATAAATAAATTCTAGCATATAAGACAACAAAATACGACAGTTAATGGCTTAAAAGTTTTCGAACACTTTTTAAATCGTAGTAAGTAATTGTTATTTACTTCTCATCTTCATGAATATAGTCAGCAAGTTCAAGATCAATAAACAATTTGTCCATATCGACATTAGCAATTGTAACTGCCAACTCTTGGCCTACTTGATACTTAAAGCCACTATTCTTGCCAGTTAAAGTATGTTTTTTCTCATCAAAAATAAAATAGTCGCCGCCAAGTTCCGTAACATGCACTAAACCATCAATCAATAACTCGGGAATACTAACAAATAAGCCGAAACTGACTACACTGGTAACAATCCCATGATAATCCTGACCAATATGATTTTGGGCAAATTTACATTTATAATAAGCATCCACTTTACGTTCAAGGTCTTCAGCCCGGCGTTCGCAAAATGAAGTTTGTTCGCCCATCATTTCTACTGAATGGATATAACTATAGGTTTTATTCTTCAACACCGCTTTGCAGGCTCTATGAACCAGCAAATCTGGGTAGCGTCTAATCGGTGAAGTAAAATGTAAATATTGTTCATAAGCAAGGCCAAAGTGGCCAATATTTTTTGGTGCATATTCAGCTAATTGCATCGAACGCAAAATTGTTTGCTGAATAATAGCAGTATTGGGTAATGGTTTAACCCGCTCAACTAATTCTGCGTAATCTTTAGGCCTTACGGTTTCCTGCGACACATCAAAGGCTACTGCGATCGAATCCAAATAAGATTTTAAGGCGCTAAATTTTTTCTCGTTGGGCCGATCATGGTTCCGGTATAAGGTGGCATGGCCACTTTTTGTTAAAAAATCGGCAACTGAAACATTCGCCGCCAACATGCACTCTTCAATCAATCGATGAGAATCCAAGCGTGAGCGTGGTTTTAAACCAGTCACACTGCCATAGTCATCAAATTCGAAATACGGTTCACTACTTTCAAAATCAATCGCCCCACGCTTATGACGGGCATTAAGTAATGCCATATAAACTAAATAAAGACTTTTAATACTATCATTAATATCAGCGGGAATTTCTTCCTCTTTATCGATATAGCGCTGAACTTGGTTATAGGTTAAGCGATAGTGAGAATGAATAACTGCATTATCTACCTGATATGCAGTAATTATACCCTCTTGGTTTATTTCCATGTGGCAGACCATAACAAGGCGGTCAACATTGGGATTCAATGAACACAAACCATTTGATAGCTTTTCAGGAAGCATCGGAACGACCCGGCGTGGGAAATAAATAGAGGTACTTCTAGCAAATGCGTCTTGGTCAAGCGGTGAATTATGTTTAACATAATGCGCTACATCAGCAATCGCAACAGAAAGGCTAAAACTACCATCAGGGTTTTTCTCACAATAAACTGCATCATCAAAATCCCTAGCATCTTCCCCATCTATGGTAACAAAAGGGAGTTTGCGTAAATCTTGACGGCCTTCTAATTCACGGGGGAAAATCGCGTCAGGGATTTTGTCTACCTGGCGTTTAGTATCTTCACTAAATTCTAATGGCACATTCGCTTCGATTAAAACCCGATTAACAAATACGGCATCATCGCCAATTTTGCCTAATGAATTAAGCAATTTTACTTTAAAATATGCATGGTTTGAATTGGGAAATTCAGCTATTATAGAATTATAAATTTCGTCAAAATCGATAGTTTGGTGAACACCCTCAATAATCACTGGGAAATGCCCAAGTTTAGGATTATCACTTATTAAATAATATTTATCTTTATATTGTTCTATTCTACCAACAATATGAGTTAGCTTATGCTTTAAAATATCTTTAACTATCCCCAAAGGCTTACCATGCTTATCAACCCCATCTATCAAAACTGCAACTTCATCGCCTTCAATAGCGTAATTCTCGTTACCAGGGTTAATCGTAATTGCTATTTTGCCGTCTAAGGCTACGGCAATACCTCCACGTGAGTCTTTATTGCCTTGAAAAGTACATAAACTTAATTTTTTAGTCAAACTTACAATATTATCTGAACTAATTTTTATATCTTTCTGGCTAGCTAATTTTTTTAGTAACCGTTTAAAATCTTGCTCTTCTGCCTTATGAATTGCCAAATGATATTGTAATTCATGAATTGATAAGCGTTGATGCCGTAAAAGCAAACTTATTATTTCATTAGTATCAGGTAAATGTTTACTCATCTCTAAACTTCTTTAATTGTATTTAATTTATAACAGCGAAGCGTATTTTTTAAGAGCATCGCAATCGTCATTGGACCAACTCCGCCTGGTACCGGCGTTATATATTGTACTTTCTCGATTGCATTCTCAAAATCAATATCACCGCATAATTTGCCATTTTCTAAACGGTTAATCCCTACATCAATGGCAATAGAGCCTGGCTTTAGCCATTGGGATTGGACAAACTTTGGTTTTCCTATTGCAGCTACCAATATATCAGCGCTACCAATGATCTCTGCTACATTGCGCGTTTTACTGTTACACATTGTAACTGTCGTCCCGCGATTCATTAGTTCAAGCGCCATCGGACGGCCCACTATATTAGAAGTACCTAGGATTACGGCATGCTTGCCATGGTAGTCGACTTTAATGCTGTCTAACATATACATTACTCCATGAGGTGTACATGGACAGATATTTGGATCGCGTAATGCCAATGAACCCATGTTATAACGATGAAAACCGTCAACATCTTTATTGGGTAAAATCGTATCAATTACTAGCTTACTGTCTAAATGCTTTGGCAGCGGTAGCTGCACTAATATTCCATCAACACTATAATCAGCATTTAATTTTTTAATCAAATTTACTAATTCTTCCTGAGTAGTATCTTCTGCTAAGGTATATTCTAATGATTTTATTCCAACTTGTAAGCAGGCATTTTTCTTATTCCGTACATAAACCTGTGAAGCAGGATCATTACCTACTAACACCACAGCCAAACAAGGCTGGCGTAAATGGTTTACTACAAGATCTTCTACATACTCACTAATGTCAGTTAATATTCTCTTGGATAACTCTTTCCCACTAATTATTTTCTCATTAAGCTCACTCATCAATAACTTCCTATAATACTTTTAGTCATGGCGCATAATATGAATATAAATTATAACATAACACTTATATGAGGCCCAATTTTCCTTTTAAGCATTCAAAATATACTGCCGGATTAGGCTCGGTTTTGGCTGCTTGTGCCTGCCAAATCATTTCACCCAAGCAATCCATAACCTGATGCTCTGCTTCATGTTTATCCTGATACTTAATACACAATTCGTCATACAGGGCTTTTATGCCAAAAGGCTGGTTAATTGACAGTTGTTCATGAATTGACATATGCATGCTAAGATGAAGAAATGGATTAGTCTCCCCTAGTTCTGGGGCCCAGTTAAAATCCAAATATTTTTCTCTATTTGACAATACGCTATTATATTCTGGGTGTTCGATCATAATACTAAATGCTACTTTTTCTAAATCAGTTAACTGTTGATGGGCATTTCCTTTTTGATAAGCATCAAAAAAGAAATTACGGACGTCATTAAGGCTTGGATTAAACATTTTTCCCTCTAATTCAATCAAATGTTATTATGCCAATAGTATACCATTAGAAGAAATAACAATTTTAGCTAACCTTTAGGTATATATCAAAACAATATTCGACTAGATAAGATGACGATAAAAAACTTTTTTAGGCATAAACCATAAGCTAATTAGTGAAATATAGCTAAAAAAGATAATGTACATACTTGGGGCTTCTAATGAATGTGTAGTTAAAACAATCCAATGAACCAAGTGGTGGGAAACAGCAAACATTATCCCCTGGCTCAAATTATAGACGATTGCTACACCACTATACCTTAATTCAACAGGAAATGAACTAACTAAAAGAACAGGTAATTTGGCGATATAAAAGCCAAGAATGAATGTACATGTTGCATTTAATATTGTTATAGTCTCCAAATTATGTTTGCTAAATGAATGGAATACAAAGATTAGCCAGAACTTAAAGATTAGCCCTGAGAAAACGTAAAACCGCTTTCCTACCCACTTATCTGCAAAAATGGCAAAACCCACTCCCAAAATGGCAGTAATTAGTATCAATAAGCTACTTACGGTAATTTGCCGTTGACTATATTGGTAGTTTTCCAGTAGAAACTGAGGCATAACGTAAGTAAATACCGCGATCCCGCTAGACAAAAAAGTAGTGAAACAGATAAGACGTAACATATTCCATTTTTCGAATATAAACAGGCTTCTAAATTTACTTCCATAGCTGCGCTCTCGATTGACGGAATTATAACTAAATGTTCGATTTAATATCCATGACATTATTAACCCGAGGAAACCGCAAAGGATCATACACCCCCGCCAATTACTTATTAATATCGTACCATCAAAAAATAAAGAGAAAATGGTAGCTAAAATAAATCCACCGCCAACTGAAAAATGCAATAAACAAGTAGTAAGCATACGATAGTGGGGTTTAGCATTTATATAGCAAAATACAATCCCTTCAGGTATCAGCGCACCGATTACCATCCCCTGCAAAATGCGGACTAGCAATAATATTATTGGTGTAATTAAGCCAAGGTAATCCATGCTAGGCAAAAGTCCACAAAGAACATTTGAAATAGATAAAGCTAAAGTAGAAAAATAGAATATTTTCTGGCGATAGAAGCTATTTTCAATATAGCTAAATACGACTGCTCCAATAACCCGGGTAAAGCCTGAAATTGAAAAAAGTATTAAACCAAGCCTCATTGCCCATTTAAAGCCATGATTTGGTGCTATAGTACCAATAATTTGGTGCGCAAAAGTTATAAACAGCGTAAATAAGCAAAAATCAATTGAAATTGATAAAAGAATTATAGCTAATTGTTTATTATCTTGAGATTTAAAAAAAAGCATGTATTTACTTTAAAAAATAAATTAATAAATCAGTTAAATCTCATATAGCTCAAGTGGTAAATCATCAGGATCTTTAAAAAAAGTAAACCGTTTATTGGTAAATTCATCAACGCGGATTGGCTCGCACTCTACTCCATGATTTTTCAGATGTATTATAACGTCGTCCAAGTTATTTACTCTAAATGCCAAGTGGCGTAAACCGCATGCTTCAGGGGTAGAAGGTCGCTTTGGAGGAGCTTCAAAGGAAAATAACTCAATCTGTGCTGAATTAGATACTTTAAGATCTAACTTATAAGACTTACGCGCTTCACGGTAAGCTTCGTTGATAATCGGAAAGCCCAGAATTTGGGAATAAAAATGTTTAGAAACTTCATAATTACTACAAATAATAGCAATATGATGCACATCAGATAATAAAGATTGTTTAGGCATAGATTTGTTGGTACTTAAATAAAATATTTTCTAGATGAAGTTTATAATTAATCGGATGTTCACTCCAGGGCGTCATAAAAAGCAGCTCATCATGTAAGCAAAACAACTTTTCACTATTGGCGCGGGTAGCTAACACAGATAACTTATCTGTAATATCAGAGAAATAACTTGCTTTCCCACCTAATTTTACCGTCATTAAATCACTAGACCATTTTACTAAGAATTCAAGCCAAAGTGCAAATCCGACTTTTTTTGGATCAAGCTCTCTCGAGAGCATAAAGATATTTTCTATGCTTGGTTTTAGTAACCCTTCGATTAAAAGCTGTAATTGACTATTATTTAACGGGATATCAAATAGTGGTTCTCCAGCAAAATAATCAAGCCAAAATTTGGCATTTGGGTCCTCAAGTTCAAGTTTAGCAATAAAATTCAAAGCCTCGGCTTTGCTAGGAGTTTGCAGCCGATATTTAAATGACCGGCTTAGGATTGTAGGCAAAACTCGGTTTATATTAGCAACTTGTAATACAAATAAGCAGTTAAGAGGCGGCTCTTCAAGAATTTTCAGTAATGCATTGGCGCTATTAATATTTAATTGTCCAGCATCAGGCAGTAGAACAACCTTTCTAGCAGATACATGCTGCGATTTAAGCGCAAAATCGATCATATCACGCACTTGCTCAACTTTTATACTGCTATTTTTACGTTCATCGTTTTCTTCGGGTGTCAATATATATAAATCTGGGTGGTTCCCTTCCGTGATAAGTATACAGGCACTACATTTATTACAAGGTTCACTATTTATGGGGTTAAGGCATAGCATGTATTTTATTACTTGATCACGCAATAAATCCCGGCCGGAATTAACTGCGCCATATATTAATAAGCAATTAAAATTGCCCCGGTTAAATGATTCAATCAAAGATTGATAGTCTTCTGCTTGCCAAGGGTATAACATTATTGAGCCTTCTTAAGTAACTCATCTAATTCTGACATTAATTTAGCCCGAGTCTCATGGAAGGGGTGATTAGTCATTATAATTTTGATACGTTCTGGTTCAGATGTAGCTAAATCATAATAAGCATTTTGTACCCGCTCGAAAAACTCTCGTGACTCTAATTCAATACGGTCAAGTTCACGCCCCCTACTTAAACGATCTAAAGCCAAATCAAGAGGGACATCAAATAAAAAGGTCCTATCGGTAGTTAAATGAGGTTCAAGTAACGAGTAAACCAGTTTAACTTTATCTACACCAAGGTTTCGCCCGCCACCTTGATAGGCAATCGATGCATCAACAAAGCGGTCAGCAATAACACATACTCCAGCTTCAAGATTTGGTACTATTACTTGCCGAATAATTTCTTGGCGTGATGCAAAATAAAGAAGTAATTCAGTGGTATGATGCATGTGATCGCTAGTTAAGAGTAGCTCACGGATTTTTTCACCAATTACAGTACCACCAGGTTCACGAGTAATTATTACTTGATGGCCTTTTGACTCCAGGTAATCACGAATAAACTCGACATGTGAAGATTTCCCAGCCCCGTCAATGCCCTCTACCGATATAAATAATCCACGTTTCATCATTAGTATCCTTTCTAGCCAAGCTGAATCATTTTTTGCTGCCAGTTTTTTTTAAATACTTATTTACTGCATCTAAATGCTGTTCGTAAGAATATGAAAATTTACTTTTACCATTGCCTATCGCAATAAAGTAAAGAATTTTACGATCATTACCTGGATTTGCCGCTGCTAACAATGCATTTTCAGATGGAGTACAAATTGGCGTAGGCGGCAAGCCATTATGTAAATAAGTATTATATGGAGTATCAATTTGAAAATCTTCCCGAGTAATTCGATCACGATTACCAAGACCATAAAATACCGCAGGATCATCTTGCAAGCGCATCTTCGCACTTAACCGATTATTAAATACCGTAGCAATTTGATACATATCATCTTTATCATTAGTCTCTTTTTGGATCAGACTTGCCATAGTCAATAGCGAATATGGATTTGAGTAGTTAGTAGCATTTAGGTTTTTGGCAAGCCAAATCTTATTTAATTTAGTTTGCATAAGCTTATAGGCTGTCCGATAAATTTCAAGGTCGCTTTGGTATGGTGCAATAAAATATGTTGATGGAAATAGTAATCCTTCTAAGTGAGGATATGGTACCTTTAAGCTTTCACGAATCTGGCTTTCACTCATATTGGCCGTCAAATGGCTAATATTTGGTAGATGATCAACATAATTCCTAATTTGCCTAAAAGTCCAGCCATCTAGTATGGTAATGCTAATTTGATCTGGTTTACCATTAGTTATGCGGTTAATTAAATCTAGTATTGACATTGGCTGCTTTAAAAGATAAAGGCCGGCAGTTACTTTCTTATCTTTACCCATTACCCGCGTTAAAAGCACAAATAAGCGTGGCGAACTGATTACTCCATCTGTCTTTAATTTATTTGCAACTTTATGGATGGACTGCTGCTGCTCAATTACCAGTTCATAGGGGACATTATTTGGCAGCTTATTCGGTAATAATAAAGCATAACCAAGGTAGACCGCTGTAAGGATTATTATTAATAATATTCCTCTTACCAATAAACTTGAACTTTTTTGAGTTTGCCGCATATATAGAATATACTCCAACATAATAAAACCCGGACTATAGTCAAGCCCAGTTAAGATATAGATACTTGTTAACTATGGAAGGATTAAATCCCGATCTTAATGCTTACTCCCAGGAATTTTTCTTAAAAGGAATTCGGCAGCAGGAGCCAAACTTAATACTGAACACGTTTATCGCTACAGATAAGTAAATCGTGTTTTACTATTAGTAAATTTAATCCCAATTAAGCGTAGCATTGGAAAAAAACTGTCCGGTATTAAGGGTGCCAAAGTCAAAGTATTTACCAATTTTAACATAATTTAAAAAGCGCTGTCTTAGATTGGTAGCTTGATAAACCCCATTTTTTCATAGAACATTCTTTACTAGCAAATAGTATGGTAAAATGTGTTTAATTAAAGAAACTCACAATCTCAATACCAGACACTTTTGCATCTGAAAATACGTACAACAGTTAATATAATTAGATTTTTATAAAAGACACGCTTTTTTACAATACACTTATCAAAGTGTCCGGCGGTAAAGATTCAACGAACGATTTTAAAGAGTAATTATGAGCCATACCGTTTTAGCCCGAAAATGGCGCCCTAAAAAATTTGCTGATTTAGTTGGTCAGCAAAGTACTGTCACGATACTACAGAATATTATAGCTACGAAACGACTACACCACGCTTACCTTCTTACCGGAACCCGTGGCGTAGGTAAAACAACCATAGCCAGAATAATCGCTAAAGCATTAAACTGTAATGAACTAGATGGTAATGAACCATGTGGAAAATGTAAAAACTGCCTTGAAATTGATACTGGCCGGTTTATCGACGTAATTGAAATTGATGCTGCATCAAATACTGGGGTTGACAATATCCGTGAAGTCCTGGAAAATGCGCAATACGCTCCAACTAGCGGGAAATATAAAATATATATCATTGATGAAGTCCACATGCTGTCAAAATCGGCATTTAATGCAATGCTAAAAACCCTGGAAGAGCCGCCACAGCATGTTGTATTTATCCTGGCAACTACTGACCCACATAAAGTTCCAATTACTATCCTATCTAGATGCTTACAGTTAAAATTGCGTAATTTGGCCGCAAATGAAATCGAATCTCGTCTCGCATGGGTTCTTAAGGAAGAAAGTATCGGGGCTGACAAGGAAGCCTTAGAGATACTAGCTAATGCAGCTAACGGCAGTATGCGCGATGCATTATCGTTAACCGATCAGGCAATTGCATTTGCCAACGGAACAATAAGCCGCGTTATAGTCCAACAAATGCTAGGCATAAGTGATGATAGCTCAATAATTACCATTTTAAAGGCAATTAATCAATTAGATAGTGCACAGTTAGTCAGCTTCTGCCAAAGGCTAAATAGCGAAGGCCGTAATTTAGAGAACATTTTACAACAAATTAACCAAATACTATTCCAAATTGCACTATTGCAGCTTTCCCCACAACCGCAGGATAAACCAGAACTTTTAGACTTAGCCAAAGCTATCTCAGTTCAAGATTGCCAATTATACTTTGAGATCTCAAATATTGGTATCGAGCAGATTGCCAAGGCGCCAGATAAATATCCGGTATTTGTGATGACTTTACTTAGGATGCTTGCTTTTACTATTGGCTCTCAGGAACAAAAACAAATTTTAGTTAATAGTAATAATTTTAAGAATGAAGTAGTAGCTAACAATACAGTTGTCGTCCAAGAAAGTAAAAGTGAGCCGTTAAATACTATTCCAAACATTACACCCAACATGGTCGAGCCAATTCAAGAAGTCAAGATTACGCCCGGCAGTGAAATAGAAACCTCAGCTAACAAGCAAAAATCAGCATTTAAAGAAGAACCAAGTACTATAACTCCACCATGGGAAGAAGAAGCCCAAAGTTTACCGACTCCTGAGATAACCCATCAATTAGAGTTTAGCGGCGACTGGGTAAACTTTGTGAGTCAAATTGACCTTTCACAATTTAAAGACCAAGCAATTGTAGTTGTATTGCGTAATTCTGAGCTCACCTCGTACCAAAATTCGAAGTTAGCCCTTACAATTAGCGATGCCTTCAGAAGCCTGGTAACGGCTAATTGTGTAGATATAATTGAGAATTTATTGGCTGAAAAATACAATCAGCATTTTGATGTTGAATTTAATTTTGTAACAGCGACTCTGGCAAGTTATAAAGACCATCAGATAAAAGAAGCCGAACAGAAACAACTGGATGCAGAAGAGTCGATTAAAAATGACCCAATAATTCAAGATTTAATAACTAATTTTTCTGCTAAAATAACCCCTAATTCAATAAAACCACTAGAATAATTTTTTTGAGGAAATAAGGATGTTCGATAAAGGACAATTAGCCGGCTTGATGAAGAAAGCTCAGGAAATGCAAAAAAACATGGAGAAAGCACAAGAAGAAATTGCCAAACTGGAAGTAACAGGCGAATCTGGTGCAGGAATGGTCAAAGTAACTATGACTGGTAAGCATGATATAAAGAAAATTGATATAGACGAAGCAGTAATGGATGATAAAGAAATGCTTGAAGATTTAATTGCTGCTGCAGTTAATGATGCAAACCGCAAAGTAGAAGAACAGACCCAAGCCAAAATGGGTAGCGTGACCTCAGGTATGCCTTTTGGCGGCGGATTACCTGGTGGATTTAAATTCCCATTCTAACTTAATAATTAAGTGGCTTTTAAGCCACTTTTTTGATTAGCTACTCATTCATCCGGCAAAATTTGCAAAAATAATAGACTCAAACGCGGAAACCTGCTATAATAAGGCTCTTATCAATGGTGGGTCTCCTTGCATTGTCTACCGCAAAACCTGGTCAGGTCGGGAACGAAGCAGCCATATGCGGCTATGCAAGTGCCAAGGGTTAGGCTCACCTATCCCTCAGCTATTCAATCTATTTCCAAAGCACCTTAACTATCATCTTTAAGATCCTCTTGAAATGCACTTTCTCGCGATAACTTGATTTACCGCTAAAAACATCTAACATTCCAGCAACAGATCTACGATTGGTTAACATTGGCAGAATTTTTGTTAAATACCGATTAAGAAAAAATGACATAATTCGGGCATATTGAAAATCTTTGCCAATCTCATTGTGAAATTTTTTATCATATTTAGCTAGAATGTTTATATTATTCTTAGCTACCGCCTCAGCTATTACTTCGGCTGCCAAATATCCACTTTTTATTGCCGGGCGAATTCCTTCTGCAGTTAACGGATCCACACAACCAGCAATTTCACCAATTAATACGATACGGGCATGAACCAGTTTTTGCCGGCCACTATATAATTGGATGGGGTGTCCATGCAGGTTTTTCTTGTCAAAGCCACCTACTTCAAACTGGTTTACATAGTTTTTCAATTTATTTGGTAAGCCAACATTACCCTTGTCTTTCCCTTTTATTAGGCCGCCAATTCCTAACGATAATCCATCTGACTTAGGAAAATTCCAGGCATACCCGCTATCATTATAGTCAAAATCAATGTATAGCTTGCCATTTAGTTTAGCTGTATAATGTTCATATTCCATTGCAGCTAAAACCGTATTTTCAGGAGCAATACCTAATTTCTTAGCCAATTTACCACGGCCACCTTCAGCAACGATAACTATTGTAGATTCAAAATTTCCTTTGGAAGTATAGGTTATTGCCTTGTTATCTGCTTCATTAATATTGCTAACTTCGCATTCGCCCAAAAAGTCGACATTTAGAGCCTGAGCCTTTTTCAGTAGGAACTCATCAAATACTTCCCGCCTTACCATCCATAATTCATAATCATTACTGGCAATTTCTTTGCCATTAGCTACTAAAGCGACATCTTGGCAATGATAGTCAATAGCAGGAGATAAATCGAAATCTAAATAATTAGCTACTTCTGGAGATATTCCGCCGCCACATGGTTTATAACGAGGGAATGCGGCTTTATCCAGCAGCAATACCGAACATTCGGGGTTTAAACGCTTAATGTTATATGCACAGCTGCTACCTGATGGGCCTGCCCCCACGATTACTACATCATAACGCTTATCCATTGATGATCAACTCACGAACAACGTAGCCAGCAAGCATGATCCCAAACAATGCCGGCAAATAGCTAATTGTGCCATTTATTGGCCGACCGCCAGTAGGAGAAAGTTTGGGTTTATTGAACATTTCTTCTTCAGAATAAACCACTTTTAGCCCTTTATGAATTCCCCGTTCACGGAGCCTTAGGCGAAGATTGCGGGCTAAGGCACAAACTTTAGTTTTACTGATATCGGCAATTTTAGCTTTGGTTACGTCAATACGATTTCCAGCTCCCATGCTTGCAGCTATTTTGATTTTATTCCGGATACAATATTCAATCAAACTAAGTTTAGACTCGATTGTATCGATACAATCAATCACATAATCAGGCTTATCGGTTAGTAAATCCGCCACATTATCTTTTTCAATAAATGTCACCAGAAACTTTAATTCACATTCAGGGTTAATTACTTCAATGCGCTTGGCAAATTCGGCGACTTTAGGCTCGTTTAAATTGCCTAAATTAGCAATTAATTGGCGATTGATATTAGTTATATCAACAACATCGTTATCAACAATAGTAATTTTGCCAACCCCTGCGCGGGCTATTGCTTCAACAACGTAACCGCCAACCCCACCAACACCGGCAATAAACACATGTTTGCCAGCAAGCTTATCTAAATTATCATTACCAAGTAATATCTCGGTTCGTGTAAACTGTTTTAACATTAATTAAATACCATCAAACTAAAAATTAAACTTAAAAGATACAAAATCCCATTGATTATGAAATGCCAAACTTTATACTGTTTATTTTTACCCAAGTTTTTAAATAACCAGGCTACAGCTATAAATGTCACAATACAACTTACCGCTTTTTCCGGCGGCAATTGCCAGCCGGTCAACAAAATGCCAAGTATCGGTAAAAGCAGGCCTTGAAAGACCATAGCCCCGGTGATATTGGCAAATGCCAGGGTATCCTTCCCTTTACGCACCCATAAAATACTATTAACTTTTTCAGGAAGTTCAGTTGCAACAGGAATCAAAACCACAGAAATCAGAAAAGCAGGAAGCCCCAGGGCTTTAGAAGTACCGGTAATCCCCTCAATAAATATATGCGCAAAATACACCAAAGCCGCAAAACCGACAAGGACTTGGATAAGGACTGTTAGCATATTATCCGGTAACTTTAAATAGCGTTTTAGGTATAGCTCCTCTTCCGCTTCAGTTGCATGGCCATCTTTAACCAGCTCACTTGAGGCGCGGATTGTCAAAAGCACATAAAAAAAGTAACTTAAAATGAGTGCTATAACTACAACGATATCAAGCAGGCGGTTTGCGTAATAATTATGACTAAAAGCAAGAAGTATCGCCAAAGCATAGCCACCGCTAAAAAACTTTAAATCGCGGCTTAAACCAGAACGCTCAGGACGAATAACCCCGGTTAAGCCTCTGTGGCGCAAAACTGAGAAGGCCATCAATGCGATCGATAAAGTAGATAACATCAATGGTGGACCAAGAATCGCCCCTACCCCAATTTCTTCGCCGGCACTAGTCTGCCCACCATTAAAAGGGCCTGCAAACAAGGCAATTAACGGTACAATTGTTTCAGGCAGTGCGGTACCTACCGCAACAAAAATTGAACCAGTCACTCCTTCAGAAATGCCTAGTTTCTCGCCAAAATGTTCAAGCGCATTAGTAAATACCATTGCTGCTACAAGAATAAATACCATACCGATCAGTAATAATGATATATTAGCCATGCAGTTTCTCCGAAAGGATTGGATAAAGGTTATCAATTTCAGGATATAGCCCAAACATCCGGTGAAAACCGTATTTTGCCTGCTGGATAAGCATACCTAAGCCATTAAGTGCTATTAACGTAGGATCAATAGCTAACATTTGCTGCATAAACAGAGTTTTTGCTGCTGTATAGCCCATATCATAAGCACAGGCATTGCTATTTAACTGTTTAATCTGAGAAAATAAAGAATTGTCTGGAACGTTTGGCGTTGTATTAATAACTATATCATATTCGGTTTCAGCTGCAAATTCGCCGATAAGTCTGGACTTTTGCATAAATTCGTCTAATTTGGAAGAGTCACGCATTAATAAATCGATACGCTCAGGCTTACATTCTTCCAGGCTCGGTAAAACTGAAAATATTACGCTACCGCTGCCGATTATTAAAATCTTCTTATTAGCCAGTTCAATCCCATTTCGGGCAAAATCAGCTACTAGGCCAAGCCCATCCGTATTATCGGCAATTAGTAGCTCATCTTTTCTAATCAGCACATTCGCCGTTGCTGGCAATAAAGTATGCGGCAAATGCTTTGACGCCATAGCAAAAGCCCGTGCTTTAAAGGGTGCAGTAATATTTAGGGCATAGCCGCCATTATTAAAAAATTCGTTAACAACACGTTCAAAATCATCAATCGGCGCACAAATTCTAGTATAATTTAATTCAATCCCGGTTTGACGAGAAAACTCACTAAAGATATTTGGTGATAAACTATGGGCAATTGGATTCCCTACTACTGCCAACTGATACATGTTTCCCCTCCCGGGACATTTATATTTAATCCCGTTATTTTACATTATATCTCTTATCTTTAACGATTATTAACTGAAGAGAAATATTATTAGCAAATGATAAAATCATGGAGTAGTAAGCTTTAAGCCGGTAGTGTCGCATTTTAATGCCAAGTTAAGCCAAATTAGCAATCTAAGAGCTCTACTAGACACTTCAATAAAATTATCCAATTATCTGGCACTAAACGTATGATCTGTTGTAATTTCCATGAAATAATAGCAAAGGCTCATTTATTAATCGTAAACTAGTCTAGTTTAAATATCATAGCCTTATAGAAACTCTCTGTATTGTTATAGTTTTTTTACCTTATCTATGATCTCCATCTTTTTAATATGTCTTTTACAATCCATCGTCACTACAACTAGCACCTACTATTAATATTAGTCATGTAACACATTCCAAACCTAGCTTACTATACTTTTATTTTGTAATTAATCGAAAAAAAGAAAATTTCTTATTCGGACGTTAAATATCAGGTTAAATCCATAATATTAGTTAAAATTAACCCGAATGTAACTAATAAGAGTGGAATATGTAATTCTACTTATCTGAGAATAGAGCGTATATCTATTTTTACTCAAGTAATTAAATTAATATTACCAATTAGCTATCCGTTATTTAATTTACAAATTTGGCACAAAAACTTAGGGAACTAAGAGTTAAGAATGAAAGTAGTGAAAATGTATAATTTAAGTTTTACTAGATGCAGAATTATTCATGAAAAGTTTCAAGAAGGATTAACAAGAGAGACGAAAAGGAATGCAATCAGTCTTCTAAAATTAGCGCGCAGTGCATACGAGCAAAGTAAGCAAAACGCATGGGCAAGGCAATGCTTTATTAGTAGTGTTGAGCAGATTATAAGCGATAAATCATCCAAAACACTCGAAGCCTGCTTTCAACCACGTGAACCTTTTAGTTATTTTATGGCAAAAATTTTTAAGGCAAATCCAACAACCTGGGGTAATGGCAACCAATACGTTGTTGATCGTTATCTCAAAATTATTGATTTTATCAATAGAGAAAATAATAAATATGATCAAAATTGCAATTTTAATGAGTTGTATCAACAATTAACCAAAATTTTGCCATATAATAAGAGTAGTACGTCTTTTGAAGCGCAAAGGGGAAATGAGCTTCTGCAATTGGTTAAACGTTTTGTTAATCTTATTGATCAATTTAAACAAAATGGTGAGATAGGAAGATTGAGAGAGGCACAATTTCTTCTAACTAAGATTTGCTTAACGAAAAAAATAGATTTAGACACAATCCAAGAAATTGTCTACCTTTTAACATTAATAGCATTAAACACTAAATCTTCAGAGGGTATTAAAGTAGCTTTGGAAATTATTGATCTTTATTATTTTGAGTTTGCAGCTTCGAATTTTGAAACAATCTATGATGGATTTATCGCAAAAGATATGCAATATATGCATTTTTATAATGAAGACATCTATGAAAACTATCTAGAAATACAAAAAAAGCTACTACAAAATCCAGAATGCACAAAAAAAGAATCTTTGTTCTTAGTAGATTGCAGAAAAATTGATAAAAGTATTGAAACTTTACTAATTATCCATTTAAAGTTGCTGCGTAGTGAACCAAGGCCAACTGAAGCAGCTACACAAAAAATGCTAAAAGAAACTGAAAACATAATCAATCTTTTTATCAAAAATACAGATTTAAGACCCAAAGATTCTGACTTGGTTGAACTTGCTTTTCAAATTTATATTACACCCGCAGCTTCAAATACAAGACTACTAAATCTAAAGGCTGCTTTAGAATTACTTCTACGCTATGGGTTTCCACCTATCAGAGATTATCACCCTTTATACTACGATAGCTACTTCGACGAGGCGACCAAGATTAAACATTTTCAAAAGCTATTTACTGCATTAAATCAGTTAAATGACCCGATCGAGCTCATGGAAGGCTCCAACTTATTAATAACCCTTTTAGATAAATTAAAAACTGAAAAGATAGTTAGTCAAGATTCAATAAGTATGGGATTAATGAGATCTTTTATCTACAAAGCGATTTCCTCGCAATCATATGCTGAACTCGCTATAAGATTGCTTAGCTCAACTAGTATTGAGGAATTTGATGTTAGCAGAATAATGCCACTTCTTGAAGCTAATAATTTGCATATTTGCAATCTAGCTGCTACAGAAACCGAATTGTATGCAGCCATGCCTTACAGTAAGCCAATTCTAAAAGATAGCCATCAGAATATTTATAAATTTAACGAGGAATTAATCTGCTATTTGGTAAAGAACAAGGAATTCTTGCTAAATAGCCACACAAATTTATTGCAAGGAGCAATTAAGAAACTTTTACTGCCCCAGCAATTTATTGAGTGCATTATAACTTTGATACGGAATTTCCATGAAACAGTTATAAGTTTTGAGGCAACAAAGTCGCTTTTTGAAGCTATTTTAACCACCATTAAAAGCTATGTAAATGGAGATAGCAATATAAAACAAATTACGTTCATAATATACGCTGGAAAAATCTCTCAATTATTTTCAGCAGAACCTTTTTTACCCTCTATTCAACATAATAAGTTAACTAATTTAGTTGTATCAACGGCTATTAATTTGAATGAAAATTGTGAACGCTACTACATCGAATTTACATATATATTACTTTATCCGAAATCTAAAAGCAATATGGGTAATATTTACCTTAATGGTGAAATGAAACAGAAATTACTGCTATCTTTATTTGCAAGATGGAATAAAGATAATCTCGAGAACAATTGGTATTTTATTTTTAAGGAATTAACAAAGAACAAGGAGTGGTTAATTAAAACAAATAAGCAGCTTTTCATACAAACAATTGAGTCATTGCTAACCAACTATCTCATTAGCAATAATTTATCATACTACAAAGATAAGTTATCCGAGTTTTTATTATCTCTAAATAATTTTGAAGATAACACCCATAACTTAGGTAGCGAAACGATAGAATATTTTCAACGAGCTCTTGAAAATTGTAAAAAATATCAATCTATCTACGCTTACGAAAATGATTTAACTGAATTTCATTAAAATACGCTAGCACACTTATAAGCCTAAACTTTCCCTGTGCATGATTATAAAAGTAGATATTTGGAACAATAAACTCTAACTTATGTAGGGCCATGTTTTAGTTTACTGACAAGCAAATAATTTAACAATATTGAGATAATTTGGAGATAATACAGCTATAATGATGGGTAAACCTAAGACGCTTAATTTTTTTATATTATAAAAAATAACCTTAACCACTAGATCAAAAAAAACTTATGACTAAATTATTTTTAATCCCAACTAGCCTAAACCCGGAAATCAATGCCCCAGCACTGTTACCCGAACAGCTAGGTCAAATTAAGCACCTCCAGCACTTTATTGTTGAAACGGCAAAAATAGGTCGTGCACATTTAAAACAGCTTGGCTTAGATACACCTTTGCAGCAGCTGCAGGTGCAAGAATTAAATAAACATAAGCAAGACCTTACCGCTTTAATAGCACCATTAACCCAAGGCTTGGATATGGGAATCATCTCTGATTGTGGCTGCCCTGCCGTCGCTGACCCTGGGAGCAGAATCGTTGCCGTCGCTCATGAATTAGGTATAACCGTAGTACCGCTAGTTGGCCCCAGCTCAATAATACTTAGCTTAATGGCAAGTGGCCTAAATGGCCAAAATTTCTGTTTTCATGGTTATCTGCCTAGTGAACCGGAGTCAAGAAAAGCGAAACTAAAAAAACTCCAGGAGCAAACCCTTAAAGAAGGCACCACACATATCTTTATTGAAGCACCGTTTAGAAACCAGAAACTATTGGAGGCTTTAGTTGCCAACCTCCATTCAGAATTAAGAATAAGCATTGGAATCGACTTGATGACAAATAACCAACAAGTAATCACCAAGTCAGTAAATAAATGGAAGCAGCAACAGCTACAGCTAAATAAGCAGGAAGTTATTTTTTTAATTGGGCGCTAAGATCCAGCCCTTGAATTTTAGCGGTAAAGACAAATTCATTTTTAGAATTTCCCTCCTCAAATACTTTACCCCAAAAAGATGGCAAAATATTATAATTAAACCTTGTTATAATCGTTTATTAAATATTCGAAATTAAAAATGAGCAAAGTGATGTTGTTTATCAGTAATATTTAACCTGTGAATTTTGTTTTTCACAGAATAGCACGAATTTAGCTTAAGTTATTTTGCTTGTTAGGGAAATCAAGAAAATGATCAGGAATAAAATTGCCCATTTGGCCATATTTTCAATTGGGATAGTATCGCAAGTAAATGCCGCATCAAGTGTAATAGTCAGTAATGTAGGCTGTGCTAAGGATGCCATTTATACGACTGTTGCGAGTTCTAATCCTATTGTGATTAATGGTGATGGTTTTAGTGCTCCGAGTTTAATTGCCGAAAGCGGCACTATAAAATCAGGCAGCACCAAACAAATTAATTTGACTCGCCCTAATTCAAAAGTAAAAACTCAAATTATCTTCATTGACCATTATGAGAAAAATAAAAAAGTAACAACTCAGTTATGGCTAACTCATAATAAATTATGCCAAGTAATCGACCAACAATCTTTCTGCTATATTTTTGACTATAAGTTATTTGATAAAGCTGTTCCAGCAAGTATTCAACTTTGTGCAATTAATAAACCCTTAAAGTCAGGTGCAAGCTCATCGGCAAAAACTGTTAGTGGTAGCGCGCTAGAATCTTATAGGTAATTTTTTAGGCTTCTGCTAATTCAAAGCGGTTACGGCCATTTGCCTTAGCTTTATATAAAGCGCTATCCGCCAGTTCTAGTAAACCTTTATAGTCAAGCTGATTATAATTTGTATTTTTATCATATGCAGCAATTCCTATACTGACTGTTATGTGCGAAGCGACGCTGGAATATTCATGAGGAATCTGTAATTTGTTAACTGTGTCACAGAGTTTTTTTGCAAGATCTGTTGCTTCACTTTTACCTGCATGCGGTAAAATTATTGCAAACTCCTCACCACCATAACGGGCAACTAAATCATGCCTTCTAGGATCAATTGCCGTTTTAAGCGCTGATGCTATCTGGAAAAGGCATTGGTCTCCTTTACCATGCCCGTAATTGTCATTATAGTCCTTAAAATGATCAACATCGACCATTAAAGCAGAAATTGATTTCTTGTCATTTAACACATCGCTAAAAATTTTTGGCAATGAATTATCCAGATGCCGGCGGTTATGGATTTGGGTTAACCCGTCTAGCATGGCATATTCCGCCAATATATCTGTTCTTAACTTAAGATTTACTTGGTTTCTGACGCGCGCCTTAACTATGGTTGGATGAAATGGTTTTACAATATAATCTACGGCTCCTAAATTAAATCCATGTTCTTCATCATGGACATCGTTTTTAGCTGTGACAAAAATAATTGGTATATTGCAGGTTTGCTCAATGTTTTTAAGCTTTCTGCAAACTTGGTATCCATCCATGCCAGGCATTAATATATCAAGCAGGATTAAGTCAATTTTATCTTCGCCAGTTGCAATTTCGATGGCTTTTAAGCCATCGGTTGCCGCTTTTATTCGATACTCATCTTTTAAAATACTTGAAAGTACCTGGATATTGGCCGGCATATCATCTACTATTAGTAAAATTGGTTTATAATCAAGCATTCGTATCATTTCCTAATCCTTGTTTTAGTTCTTCGAGAACAATTTTTGCATCATCATATCTAAAATTATAGATATCCTCAACCAGTTGATTATATTTAGCCAGGCTAAAAGCTGCCCCATAGAATTTTCTTAATTCATCAATAAGCTCAATTTCAACAACTTCATTTTCATTAACTAAGGTTAATAGTTGAGCCAGAATCCCTTGTGCCTGATCAAAATCACAGCTATCAGCATTTAAAGAAGTCATGTGCTCACTCTCAAATAAACTAATTTGATTTTGCAGCTGGTTAATTACCTCTTCAAATAATTGTAACTGGGGAATTGTCGGGGCTAAATTTTGTCTTAACTTATTATCGAAATCACTTGCCAATTTATACAAGAGCTTGGCACCTAAATTTCCCGAGACACCTTTGATAGCGTGAATTATGTGTTCAGCCTCTATAATTTTCTTCTGTTTTACAAGCTTAACGAATTTGGGACCATCCTCAAGTAGTTGCAGCGAAAATTGATGAAGTAGCCTTACCAATAACAATTTATTGCCATTTGCCATCGCCAAGCCATGCACCAAATCCAGATTTGGCAAATCATCATTGATTGACTCAGTTGAAATTTTCGGTTCATTATCTGCTAATGAAGTCTCATAAACTTGTTCGCCGGTTACCCACTTAGCAATTTTGGCATACATTTTATTGATTTCAATTGGTTTAGCAATATGATCACACATACCGCTTGTCAAAATCTTTTCCTTATCTTCGGCCATAACTGTTGCAGTTAACGCTATGATTGGAATATCAGGATAATATTTATTGATAATCCGTGCAGCATCATAACCACTCATAACCGGCATCTGCAAATCCATTAAAATCAATGCAAACCGCTCCGGGTTTGCTTCAACAATTTCAATTGCTTCCTGGCCATTATTGGCAATCGCCACATTTGCACCGGTCTGCTTTAGCATGGCTAGGGCTACTTCCTGATTAATCTCATTATCTTCTACCAATAGAATATTGGTACCGTTAAATATCGGCCGATTAGCAGTAATGGGTTCAAAAGATTTAATTTGTGGCATGCCTTCTTTGGCAATAGCCATAGCCCCATAAAGTAAAGAAGCTGTAATTGGTTTTGGTAATAGAGTTATTTGGTCTTCTGGTGTTAACTTAATTTCATCATTTGAGTATGCGCTGACTATTAATATTGTTGGCGGTTTATCTTTAAGTACGCCACTTAAAACCATTTCCCTGATTTTCCGTGCAGCCTCAAGGCCGTTCATCCCTGGCATTTTCCAATCCATTAGGATAAAATCAAAACCCTTCCCATGGTTGACAGCTTCGACTAAGATAGCTAGAGCTTGTTCGGCATTAGCTGCCTCTACTACCTCATGTTCAGAGCTTTCAAGAATCTCGCGGATGATTGCCCGCGCGATCTCTTGATCATCGACAATCAGTATCCTGCGCCCAATACCAAAATCATAAGGTTTTTTCACTGCATTTGGCGATATCTCAAATTTGATCTCAAAACTAAATGTTGAACCTACATTTATTTTGCTTCTTAATTCTAACCGGCTTTGCATTGCTTCAAGTATGCGACTACTGATAACCAAACCAAGACCGCTTCCACCATAGCGCCTGGTTATAGAAGAATCTGACTGGCTAAACGGCTTAAACAGCTTCTCAATTTGCTCTTGGCTAATCCCTATCCCTGTATCTTTAAGTTCAAATCTTAGTAGAGCATAATTTTCAATTTCTGAAATTTTGCAGATTTTTAGCTCAATATAGCCTAAAGGCGTAAACTTAATAGCATTACTAAGCAGGTTGGTCAAGACCTGAACCAGCCTTAGTCCATCGCCAATTAATGCTTGTGGCACGTCACTGGCTACTCGGATATATAATTCTAGATTTTCCGGTGCACGATTGGTTGCACCAAATATTGTTATTACCTGGTTTAAAACATCATCCAGATAAAATATGGTAGATTCAAGCTCCATTTTGCCTGATTCAATTTTGGAATAATCAAGGATATCATTGATAATGCCAAGTAATAACCGCGAAGAATTATGGATCTTTTGAACATAGTTTCTTTGTTCGCCTTGCAAATTTGTATCTAATAATAATTGGCTTAGCCCAATTACTGCATTCATCGGCGTTCTTATTTCATGACTCATATTTGCAACAAATTGGCTTTTGGCAATACTTGCTGCTTCTGCCGCCATTTTGGCATTGATCAATTCTTGTTCATAGCGCTTTTGATCTGAGATATCCTGGAACACACCATACATACGAACACATCGATTATTAATGAATTCTGGGATACCGATAACTCTTACCCATTTTTCATTGCCTTTTTTGGTTACTATCTCAAATACTGCATCATACTTCTTCCCTTGGTTTATTGCCTCATCAAATAATTTGGTTATCGTGTTTAAGTTGGATCCTTTTTTATAAAAACTTAGACCATAATCAAGGTCAGGGATTAGATCTTGAGGGACCTCTAAAATTTCCCTGGTCACTTTACTCCAATATATTTGCATGGTCGGCACATATATTTCCCAAACTCCAATTTTGGCAGCCTGGCTGGTTTGTTCCAATAGGATTTCATTACGTCTTAATTTATCATTAACTACCGAGAATTCAGTTATATCTTTGGCAATCCCCATATGGCCAGTTATCCGGCCTCTTTCATCGCGCAAAGTAGTTACGGTTAATTCTACCTTTATCCTCCGATCATTTTTACAAATATAGGTCCATTCATTAACATCGGCAACACCTAATTTGGATTTATGAATAAATACTTCAAGTCCGGGTTCAATCGTTTCATTAAATTCATCTGACAGATGTTTGGCATGAAGTGCAACTTCATCAGGGTCATGAAATAACAATGGTGAATGAATACCAACCATTTCTGTGGCAAGATAGCCCAGCATTTGTTCTGCGCCACGGTTAAATACTTTAATTAATCCATTAGTATCTATCGAAATAATGGCATAAGTAGTTCCATTTAACATGCCATTTTGGAAGTTTATTAATTCTGTACGTTGCTGTTCAAGTCTAATCTGATCTGTAATATCCCTAACAATACAATAAATTAATTGGCGCTCAATAACTGGATTAGTAACCCATTCAAGATATCGATATTCGCCACTTTTAGTAAGGTAGCGATTTAGAAAGCGGATGCTTTTCTCGCCAATAAAGATCTTTTTGGTCTCTTCAATGGTCTTCTCTACATCATCTGGATGGACGAATGTGATAAATGGCCGTGAGTATAGTTCTTCTTCACTATAACCAAGTAAATTAGTAAATGCCGGATTTACCCTCTTAAAAAATCCATCGAAACCGGCTATGGCAATCATATCTACTGCCATATCGAATAATTCGCGATAGGCTTGGTTATCTTGCAATAATCGTTTTTTCTGGCTAATATCGCGCCCGATACAAAAAACGACCTCTTTTCCAGGAATTGGATTTACAACCCATTCGATAAAGCGATAGTCGCCTGATTTTGTTTGGTAGCGATTAACGAAATTAAAAGTTTTAATATTTTGCTTTAGCTTGTTAAACTCGGCTAAAGTAATCGCTTGGTCTTCAGGATGGACAAAATCAATAAAGGGACTAGAAAGTATTTCTTCATTTTCCCAACCAAGAATAGAACTAAATGCAGGATTAATATGTCTAAAATAGCCATCAAAGCTAGCTATGCCAATCATATCTAACGATAAGTCAAATAGTTGGGAATACATTGAATTTTTAGAAATCATTTTCATTAATATCATCACTAAATATGCTAGGCAAGCCAAAATTTCCAGAAGTATTTATGGCGCGCTAACTCCTTAGTTCGCTACTTCTGATTATGAATTAAAGCTATTGCTTCATCCTTAGTCAATGCTTGATGGTAATAGTACCCTTGGACCAAATTGCAGCCCATTGCTAAAAGGGCATCCAATTGTGCTTGGGTTTCAACACCTTCAGCTACCAGAGTAATATTTAATTCTCTAGCAACGTCAATAACTGCCTTAATAAGGTATTTGGCAATTACCGATTTATTGCCGACTAAATTGCTAACAATAGATTTATCAATCTTAACTTTATCAAATTTAAAATTGATTAACCTACTTAATGATGAATACTTCACGCCAAAGTCATCCAGGCTTACCAATATGCCGGACTGATGGATTTGGTCAATTAGATCAGTAAATTGTTCATCGCTCCCGGTAAAACATGCTTCTGTAATTTCAAATTCAATCTTAATCTTGTTCCGGTCAAAATTGGCCAAGTTAACTATTTTGATTAGCTCCTCAATATCTTTTTTCAAATCCAGTGTAGCTAATGACAAATTTACTGAGAAAGTTAATGGAAATATTAATTGCCCCGCAAACTCATTGATCTCACTTAAAAGCCTGGCTAATACATATCTATTTAGCTCAGCAATTTTGCCAACCTTCTCTACCGTATTGACAAATTCATCGGGAGTAAAGGGCGTTAACCCTGGTTCATTACAACGAAGTAAAACTTCGAAAGCAGTAACCTGGTTAGTCCTTACATTTATCTGCGGCTGATAAACACAATATAAGCTGCCATCTTGTAAAGCTCGGTGAACCAGCTTTTCCATCTGACAACAATAGGTATACTCTTTAAGTGTTAACTCATTGAAATAAGCTATCTTTTGGTTACATTGGCTTAACACAAACTCAAGATACTTAAGTTGTTCTGCAAGCAAAAATGGCTTCTTAAGCGGAATAACCGCGATATTTACTTTAATAGCTAGTTTTAATTCACCACAATCATATGGATATTCAATTATTTCCGCTAATTTCTCCGCTTCATTGATTGCACGCTCTTCATTAGTTTCTATATTTTTCAGAACCAGAAATTGATCGGCACCTAGATGAACCCGCATCTCCTTAGCTTCTAGAGTTTGCATCAACCGCTCATTTAATTGATAAAGCAGCTGATCTCCCACTTTATAATCATAGCAGCTATTTATTAGTCTAAACTTACTGATATCAATTAACATTAAAATATAAGCGGTTTCATGATTAGAAATGATATTTTCAAGAATACTATTTTCTACATTTTGCCGGTGATTAGACCACGAATCGATAAAAGTAGGATTGCCATTATCAGGCTTTTTATTCGTCATTGCTACTACTTTTAAAAATTAAGCTGCATAACATCAATATTCACTTATAAAAAACATTATAAATTCCGTACGTTAGCAATGTATAGGTTAAAAAGACAGAATTACTGATGGTTATTCATACCTTTTGTTTAAGCTTTTGTGTCTGCTAATTGTAGATAATACTCTGCTTTTTGAGAATCTTCCAGCTAATTGTTTCCCCTAAAGCTTATGTTAAAACTACTAACACTTGCTTGGGGATAAGCATTTACACCTATAGAGGTTTTCCATGATCAGACTTTAATACTGGCCACTGATATATTTAAAGTTAAGCACAATTGAGGGTTTAGACAGTTTAAAGGAATTCGAATTAATTTAACGTCAGGATACTATATTTGGAAAAATCTAACATGGCTGGGTAACTTCAGATAATAATTATTGCTTGAGCTTATGAGGCATGCGGTTATGACTGATTTAAGGAGAATGGCTTATAGTCACTGACATTTTGATTGCTATTTAAACCCCTAACGATCGTTTCAGCATCTAGATTTAGAGTCTGAGCTCGAAACGTATCGTCACATAAATCTATCGAGAAAGAATATCCCGTATATAAAATTGTCTCACTAAGTCTTTCAATAATTTCTAAATTACTTATGCTAATTTCAATTTCTTTTAAACTCGCTAAACTGTTAAAGGCATTCTTTCCCAATGTTATGGGAAAATACTGATACTGCTTTATATAGAGTTTTTCTAAATTTAAAAGTCCATTAAACCACGACCCTTCAATATACCTAAACTCGTTCCAAGATAAATCAAGATATTGCAAATTATTTAAATCATCAAATACACCACTAACAATCATTTCCATATAATTTCTTGATAAATCAAGATGTTTCAAATTCCTCAAACTATCAAAATTGCCTGGTTTTATTCTGAGATTCTGATTGTGCGACAAATATAGGTAACTTAAAGTATCAAGTTCACTAAATACTCCTTGTGGTAATTCTGTTAAATATGGGGTATTTTTTATCTGAAGAGAAATTAATTTTCCAAGCCCGCTAAATGCGTCCTTAGTTATAAATTCTATTGTAGTATTGTTTATACTAAGCTCTATTAAATTTGCTAAAGGATTAAATATTTTCTTGTGTATAGCAAACAAATTATTATAATCCAATACAAGAGTGTTTAAATTTAGTAACCAGTTAAACCCATGTTTATGGATAATAACAATCCGATTACGGCTTAAATCAAGTTCTCTTAACTGAGTTAACCCCATAAATACATTACTTTTAATGACTCTAATTTGATTATTTCTTAAATTAAGGACTTTTAATTTGTCTAATATACTAAAGCCTCCCATTTTCAATTCGCTAATCTGATTATTGGCTAGGTTAAGCTTTTCAACACAGGTTAAAAAAGATAAAATTTGTGTGCTTGGTAGTTCACTCAACTCACAATCTGAAAGGTCTAGAACAGGTAATTGTTCCTTCGCTACTTCCCTAATAATCTGTTTGACTTTTTCTGAGTAATCAGCCGCTTTTAATGCTTCATCCAAGCTTCTATACTCTTGCTCATTAATAGTATTATTTAACTCTTTTAAATATTCAAAAAAGTTTGTTTCGCTAGCTAGCTCTTGCAAATATCTTTCAATAGCTATATTGTCCCAAATCTGTCTTCTTTTATTCTCTACAATGGTATTAATAAGCTTAGTTCTAGTATTAAAATTGGGCCCCTCAATTATAATTTGCAGATTATCTAGCAGATCAAATGGAAATCCTTTAAATATATTATTTTTAAGTATTACTAAGTTATCTAATCCTTTAAATGCTTTAAAGTGCATAAATTCAACATCGTTACTGGCTAAGTCAAGTACCACTAATTTGCTTAAGCCAAAAAAGGCGTTTTGTTCTAACCTCTTAATTTTATTCGCACTTAGATTAAGTATTTGTAAATTGCTCAAACCCATAAAAGCATTTTCTTCAATTTGTTCGATTTCGTTACCTGAAAAATTAAGTATTTGTAAATTTTTTAAATATTGAAATATACTACTTGGTATTTCTTTAATATTAGAGCTACAGAATATAAGCTCTCTTAGTACTGGTAAAAAATCAAAGAACTTTGGACTTGGAACGTTATTTAATAATAGAAGCGTTGCTTTTTCTGGCCAATGGCGATCTTCTTCTTGGATATACCTAAGATTTATAGAACTAAATCCTAGCCTTTCTCTATAGTTACTAAAGACTGTTGGGGCTACTCTTGTATTAAAATGACTAAAGACCTGATAGGAAGTATTTTCAGTGTGTTTGCTTAAATAGTGCAGTCTAGACTCAATCTGTTTTGGAAGGATATAAGGGGATGGATGGTTGATGGGGGTGTGGTGGTGATGAACTATATTATCTTCTTTCAAAATTTCATTTAAGGTTGTAGGGTCAGCGCTTGTATTGATGTGTCTAAATACTATAAGGTTATTATCAATTTCCCGAGCGGAATTACTATTAGCTTTACCAGCAAGTGCTCCAAGTTGAATTTCTAGATCATCTTGATTTTTTCGTACTTGGACATCGCGAATATAATTCTCTCGATACCATTTATTACTTTCATTAGTTGCAATATCAATATTCTTCCGTTCCTGAGAGTTTAATGCTGAAAGGTCAATTTCAGGAAGAGACCTTAAAACTTGTATGTAAATAGCAGCAGACCTATTTAAATTTTGTTGCCCTAGAAAACCGGTATTCCGGTTTCTAAATAAGTTCAATAAGCCATCAATATGGTCTATCTGTTCAGAAGGATTGGTATCATTGTAGAATTTTATCAATTTATCCCGTGCAATAGCCTCATTTCCCGCTGCATCAATAATACAGCTTATTGCTTTTAATTCTTGTACACAAAAAAGTTTTATTTGCTCATAAGTTTTATTGCTAAAGTTGTGTTTAATAAATTTTATCAATAACTCTCGTTTACCTGCTTTGGTATCATAACTTTGTTGTGTAAAAAGTGTTTGCCTAGTTTCTTCTGGCTTAGCATTTTTGGGGCGGGAAGTATGGGTGGCTTGTCTATGGTAGGGAAAAGAAATGAGCGGCATAATAATTAACTTCCTAGGACAGTAAAGCAAAGATAACAAAATCATAGAATTATCTTATAACAGCCTAGAGTTGTGTGAACACCTTTTATCATTTATAATATAATGAAAATTAAATTATCGATAAATATTAATAAATTATAATTTAATTATTAACGTTACGCACTAAAGCGGATAAGTTGTGTAAAATAGGTCTCTTGAATAAACATTAAGACGAATAACTAATGAATATCTTTGACCTTTACACAGATTACTTCAAATAATTGCTTAAGGAATTGGAGTTAATTAAACGGCAGCATGCTATAGTTGAAAAATCTAACATGGCTGCCTAATATCAGTTACTCATTAAAGAACTTTGCATAAACCAACTCATTTACCAACTTGCTGGCTTCAACGGCAATATCACTTGCAAGTATTCCGATATAGCCTTGCCGTTCAACAACCAGTCTTGAAGCAGCTAAACCATGCAGATGGACCGCGAGCCTGGTAGCATCGAGCATTTCCATTCCTTGCGCCAAAAAAGCCACTATAATACCAGTCAAGGTATCGCCCTGCCCTGCATTGGCCAAGGCTGGGTTGCCGGTAGTATTAATGAAAATTTGGCTTGAAGACTGTATTAAGGTGCCGGCGCCTTTAAGAACCGTAATGCTATTTAGCTTATCTGCCAAGTCGGCAATAGACATAAAACGGTTATCCTGGATCTCATTGACCGTAACTCCTAGTATTCGTGCGGCTTCCCCAGGATGGGGGGTAATAATTTTATACCTTACTTCACGAAATTTAAGTTTTAACTGGTGACTACTGGCAATAAGATTTAATGCATCTGCATCAACAAGTAATTTACTATCTTCAATATTATCAAGTAGCTTATCCAAAATTTTTACTGCTTTTTCATCCTGTCCTAAGCCAGGTCCAATGGCAATCGCATCATACGCCTGTAAATTACGAATAATATCTTTTGGCGCTTGACACATTAGTTCTGGCATAGCGAAGTTTAACGAAAACTCAGGATCTAAAGAGGCTAATACTACTTTACCGGCCCCAGCAAGTAATGCTGCCCTGCCGGCAAGATATAGTGCTCCGTGCATGCCTTTATTGCCGCCTATAATAGCAACCGTGCCATAGCTTCCTTTGCTGGTATTAAACTTCAAGCGTATCAAAGAATGATAGTCTATGCCATAAAGAGAATTAAATGCAATTTGATGCATAGCTTCTGGGAGATTAAATTGGCTTAAATCAACTAAATCAACAATTTCAACTTCGCCGCTATAATCTAGGCCATCACCGGTATGTAGCCCTGGCTTATCACTGAGATAAGTTAAAGTAGTATCGGCTATGACTGCTTCACCAAGAACCCGGCCACTAAATGGATTTAGGCCACTTGGGGCGTCAAGGCTCAAAACAAAAGCTTCAGAACGGTTAACTTTTTGAATAAGTTTGGCAGTTTCTACATCCAACTCATGAGTTAGACCAATTCCATAAATAGCATCAATTATTAAAGCATATTTATTTAAATCTGTCGGTAAGCGAGTTAGCGGCTTTTTCAATTCACTAAATTTATCGTACCATAATTGATTGATCGCGGTATTATCTTTAAATAAGCGGACAACATCAACCTTATAGCCTAGACTGATTAAGTTGATCGCTGCAGCGATACCATCGGAACCATTGTTACCACGTCCAGCAATTACTAAAATTCGCTTTTTTAAGTCATAATGTTCTTTTATCCACTGGGCAGTTGCCATTCCGGCGCGCTCAATAAGATTGATTTCGCGCATACTTGCTTCATTTTCAATAAACCGGAGCTGGCTTAAATTTAAGAAAATATTATTCATAGTTATGTCTCGGACAAGATAAAAAAAGGGGCACCTATTTGCCCCACGATTATTTAAGTAATTCTTGCAATTCACCAGACTCGTACATTTCAGCCATGATATCTGACCCGCCAACAAATTCACCATTAATATATAATTGAGGGATAGTCGGCCAATTTGAATAATCTTTAATCCCTTGGCGAACAGCTTCATCCTCCAGTACATTTACTGTTACAAAATCCTTTACTCCGCAAAGCGAAAGAATTTTCACAGCGCGCCCCGAAAAACCACACATAGGAAATTTAGCATTTCCTTTCATGAATAAAACCACTTTATTTTCTGTCACTAATTTTTTAATTGTTTCAACTGCATTTTGCATAATAATCTTTAAACCTTCTAATAACCATATACTTTAATAAGGTATTATAGCAAATTTTACCAACGATTAACTAAAGAATTTGGCACTCGTAGCTGGTCTAGAATTCGCCCAACTACAAAATCAACCATATCATCAATAGTTTTGGGATGAGTATAAAATGCCGGGACAGGAGGGATTATCGCCACCCCTAGCTTGGCTAGTTTCAACATGTTTTCCAGATGAATTGCGGAAAAAGGTGTTTCACGTGGCACAAGTATTAAATCGCGACGCTCTTTTAAAATTACATCTGCACTTCTAGCTATCAAATCATCGCCAATACCGTTGGCAATTTTGCCAAGCGTTGCCATCGTACATGGACAAATTACCATAACATCGTCAACACTAGAACCGGAAGCTATTGGAGCAAACCAATCTTCAATCCCATAAACATTTAAGTTATCCTGAGCAGGCAAGGCAAAACTCTCAACTAATTTTGCCTTTAATTGCGCGGGATTTGAAGCTAGGGCTACTCCAAGCTCCTGGTGAATAGTAATAATACCAGCTTTACTAATTACCAGGTTTACTATATAGCCACAGCCTAACAGTTCGGATAAAAGTTTTAGCGCATACGGCATCCCGCTAGCACCAGTAATCGCTAGCGTTATTTTCTTGTTATTCATTATCCGGTATTTCTTATTATTTGATTGTAAATTCGGCCAGCTTTTTAGCTACCTTCTGCTTATTCAGGCGGACATATGCTGGTAGCCCATTTATAAATGGCGGATAATCCTCACCATTGATTAACGGCTGAATATAATCGCGGCATTGTTGCGTAATATGAAAGCCGTCCGGGCTAATAAATTCACGCGGCATAAACTTTTCTTTATTGGCAACGTGTTCTAAGTCTATTGCATCTATTTCCCAAAGATACGGATCTTGGGATACCCGCTTGATATATGGCATAATTGCATTTCGCCCCTGAAGTGCAAGTTCGACACCACGATAGCCGGCAACATAGGCCTGCTCAACATCTACTTTAGCTGCGATATGGCGCGCTGAACGCTGTAAATAATCTGCTACAGCCCAATGATATTTGTACCCCAGATATTTTTTAACTATTCCGGCAAGAACTGGTGCAACTCCGCCTAACTGGTGGTGACCAAAATCATCAATTGTATGCTCAGAAGCACTCAATTCTTTGCCATATTTATCTTTAATGCCTTCTGAAGCGGCGATTACACAGTAACCATAAGTTTCAACCGACTCTTTAACTTTAGCCAGAAACTTCTCTTGATCAAATTCAACTTCTGGAAATAATATAATATGCGGAGGCTGCCCGGCTTCTTCACTAGCCAAACCGCATGCTGCAGCAATCCAGCCGGCATTGCGGCCCATTACTTCAAGTATAAATACCTTAGTAGAAGATTTATACATCGACTCCAAGTCATATCCAGCTTCACGAATTGAGGTCGCGACATACTTGGCTACCGAGCCAAAACCCGGACAATTATCCGTTACCACCAAGTCATTATCAATTGTTTTGGGAATATGGATAGCTTTTATCGGATAACCTAGTTCTTTGGCAATTTGCGCTACCTTCAAGCAGGTATCAGCTGAATCATTCCCGCCATTATAGAAAAAGTAGCCAATATCATACGCAGAAAAAACTTCAATTAACCGCTCATATTCGCGGCGGTTTACTTCTAGTGATTTTAATTTATAGCGACAGGAGCCAAATGCGCCACTTGGAGTATACCGTAGCCCTTCAATTAGTTCCTGCGGTTCAAAGCTAGTATCAATAAGGTCTTCGGTTAAGACTCCCAAGATTCCATTTTCGCCAGCGTAAAGAGTACCGATTTGATTTTGGTAATCACGGCAAGCATTAATTACACCTGCAGCTGAAGCATTAATTACCGCAGTTACTCCACCAGATTGAGCGTAAATAGCATTTTTTTTCATGCGCATTATCCTGAAAAAACATTGTTACGCTATTATATCAAAAAATCTATTAAGACCAACTTATTCCTGTTTGCTATGTCCCATGTTTGATAATTCACCACCTGGAATGAATGAAAAAACAGTAAATTTATGATATAATAATTGCAGACTTTGCATTTGATTAGACCAGGAGTATCCCACATGAAAATAGTGCGTATAATTCGCTTATTATTACGAATAATATTGTTTGTTTTACTCTTGGTTCTTGCCATTAACAATATGCAGAATGTGGAATTTAATTTCCTTGGCATCTATACGTTAAAACTACCATTAATAGTTACTCTTGCCATTTTCACCATCGGTGGGATTTTTATCGGTATGTTATTTGGTTTAATGAATAACTTAAGCTTAAAAAGTCAATTAAACAAACTCAAAAAACAAATTGATAAACAAGAAATTAAAGATGAAAAAACTACCCAAGTAATCTAGGATAAGCAAAAGTACATTTTACCTCCTTTCGCAATTTAACCGGTAAATTCTTCTTAAGCAATTAATAAATCAAACAAGATGGAGCACAAATTTGGATATATTAGTAATATGGTTAATTATAACACCGCTATTTTTTGCCTTTGGCTGGTTTGCTGGCCGTATCGATATGAAGGTTGTGCTAAAGCAGGCTAAGCAGTTGCCACAGCGGATTTTTGATGGAATTGAGGCTTTAGTCGAAAATAAAACTGGAATAGCCTCGGATGAATTAAAGCAGGTAACCGACCAGGAGCCGCAGTTAATCGACCTGCAGTTTACTCTTGGCCGACTATACCGTAAACGGGGAGAAAATGATCTGGCAATTAAATTACACAGTAAATTACTTGCTTCCCAATACATTTTTTCCAATGATATAAAAGACAAAATCCGTCTTGAATTAGCTCAGGATTTCCAAAAAGCCGGGCTAATCGACCGCGCTGAATCAATTTTACTACAGCTTTTAAATAGTGAAATGTATAGCCACCCAGCGTTAGAAATGCTGTTACTAATTTATCAACAAGATAAAAACTGGAATGAGGCTATCGATACCGCTAAAAAGCTGGCTACATCTGACTACAGCTTCCATACCGAAGTTGCGCAATTTAATTGCGAATTGGCCCAAGAGGCGATAATTAAGTCTTCATATGGGCACGCCAAAGATTATGTTGCCAGAGCCCTTGAAACTAACCGCAAATGCGTACGCGCCAATATTCTGCTGGGTGAAATATATTTTAATCTTGAAAACTATGAAGAGGCTATTGCTACGTGGCAATTAATTGAAAAACAAAATTACAACTACCTACCGTTTATAGTTGATAAAATGTTTGAGGCCTATGTCCGCTTGGATAAACTTAAAGAATGCCTGACTTTAATTAGGGGCTATGTAAAACTATTTCCAAGCCTTGACTTATATGATTTTGTTTATCGCAAACTGTTAAATTATGATACTCACGAAGCAACCGTTGAATATTTGCGACAGGCAATGATTAGTACGCCAAACTCAAAAGTGGCAGCGTTACTAATTGACGTACATTTAAATAATGTATCTACAATTGAAGCCCGCAATGATGCAGAACGGATAAAGACTTTATTATTAAAATATAATGATAAACATGCTTATTACCATTGTGGCTGCTGCAACTTTAAATCAAAAACCTTCTTCTGGCAATGCCCAGCCTGCTATTCGTGGGAAAGTATCAGCCCTAACATCATCGAGAATTAACCTCATGACCGGCAATTTTAAGTTGCCGGTTTTTATTATTCCTACTTTTAAACATCTTTCATAACTAGCTGGCCTTGCAGTTTGTGACCTCACTTCACCCATGTCTAATTAAGCGCTAAGGTTTCAATCCCCCAGTTTTCGAAATTTGCTGCTAAAATCCAGATTTTACTTTGTCAATAAATACCTTTACGAATTCAGAACATTTTACCGACAACCATTTCTTAGCTGTAAGAAAAATCTAGGGTATAATTTTTCATAGCTACAAGACAATAATAACTTTTTAACTAAGTTTCCCTTACTTCATCTCTACAATTTTAGATAGGCATTAGTCTATATAGATAATCTCAGGCGGCCAGAAGCCTCATTAAGTTTAAAATTTACTAATATATAGCTGTTAATAACAAACAATTTAGCCAGTATATGTAATTAATACTCAATATACCTGGCAACTTTTATAAGTAAAGAAAGTAATATCATGTCTATTATTAATACCAAGATCCATCCATTTCCAAAGCGCTTAGCAGATTTTAAAAAAGAACATGAACATAAAGTGATTGTAAAAGGCGTTCAAGTTGATTTGAAAAAAAGTAGCCAGCTCCCTAAAACCACTTACCATCGCACAATATTAATGGAACTTCAAAATAAGTTTAGTGAAATTGATAGTTTAGTGAAATTAATCGATGAAGTTGAAAAGGATATACATTTAAAAGATGAGGCTAAGCATGATAAAATTGATTTAATTTCAAATCAAATAAACAAGTTAGCAAATGGGCAAAAAATAGAGGGCTGGAAAACATATGACAATAATATTATTATCAATGATTATACTATCAATATTAAAAATGATATTAATAAAAAAATATCATATACTAAGCTTAACGCTGCTTTATTAAAGAATTTCTTTTTTGACAACATGGAAGAGTTTGCTTTTAATCAAAAAGAGAATTTAATTAAAAAAGGGATAAGTCAAAACGCACCTTTAACCAGATGGTACTCGATTTACCAAACACCATCAGCCAGTACTTTAGATATTTCATCAGAGGAAAGAGAAACTTCAACTAATCAAAATAATATCACTACTACTGAAAAAAAATCGATCAGTGAAGAAGACATGAGAGAATTTCGAAAAGCCGCAGAAGAAATAAAAAACTTTATTGGAGGGGAAACCATAGCAACTACCAGCTATACCCCGCCTGAATATCTTGCTATTACACAAACTAAAGTTAGAACTATTACAGATAGAATAAATGCATATATGAATGAGTCGAATACGGTTGAAGGCACGGCAGGCTTTTTCAACGATTTCGATCAAGTTGAGGCTTTTCAAGATGACAAAGCAAAAATATTTGCTGTGTTTCAGAAGTTTAACGATTCAGATAAATCAATAAATAAACCTGCTTTGCAAAATTATCTAGAAGATATCCAAAAGGAAACCTTACAAAACATAAGTACAGCATTACAAAGGATCGAAAATCAATATGGCAGCATTATGAATTTTTGTAACAACTTAAAGGCTGAAGGTAAAGAGTCTGAAATAATCTATTCTCATTCAAATGATCTTCAGCAAAAGAAAACATACACTTTCAATGAAAAAAATGAATTAGTACTAAAAGAAGAATCGGTACCAATAGAAAAATTTACTATTCATTTAAATAAGACTGGTAGTATTTGCATAAAAATGGCCCAACCATCCCAAAATTTTGGAAATGCTGATTACGGCCAGGTGCTAACCAATATTACAAAAGAAGGTAAATTAAAAAAATTATTAGAATTTATAGAACGTGAGACTAACTCAACTTTCTCTTCTCCCGAATCAGGAAGTGAAACACAGTCAGTACAACAACAAAAGCAGGAAGTTAGCTCAGAATTGCAAAGGAGTGGTCCAGTTAGCGGTGGAAATGACGCAGTAGAACTGCAAGTTAATCTAGGCGCACAAACACTTCCGAATGAACAAAGCTCCTTACAGAACCCTGGCAATGGCGTTGCAGTAACGGAAACTTCTAAGTCTGTTGCAAAAGATTCTGGAATAAGTATTCGTATAAAAATGATAATATCTAATATAATGTACGAGCAAAAATTTAACAACGCATTAAAAGAATCAGAGAGTAATTTGAAACGACCATTAAAACAAGAAGAATTCATCGAATTAGAACAGAAAGTACGAGCAGAGATGGAAATAGAAAAAGAAAAAAAAGAAGTAGAACAACTCGCAGATACATTCATAGGATTACCTAAAGAAGGTTTCAGACCTCAAAAGGAACATTTAATGAAACTGAAAAATATGGAGAATGACTTTGAAAGATTAAAAGTAGAAATTAACAATTCACTAAGCGTTCCCCAGAACAACAAAACGTATAATACTGAGAGTGATGCCAAATCACCAAATTCTGAAATAGCAGTTAAAACAAAAAAACCAGGAATAATCGGGTTTTTTGAGTCTATTATTGACAGACTGTTAAGCATATTTCGTAAAAATAATCAGCAACAGGCTAGAGCCTCAAGTATAATTGCAAGGCAAGAAGCTACCTCACAACTCAATACAGATAACACCATTTCAAAAGACTTGTTATCCAATTCTTCAGATAGACTTGCGCACTTAAAGCAGAATTCAATTAATGGAAGAAAAGCACAACTAGCATTAGCATTTGTTACTAATCAACAAGGGTTCGACAAAGCTTTCGCTGGAGCATTAGACGAGCTTAAAAAATATAATAGTGCGGGAGAAAAAAATAATAATTAAACAAATTAAAAGCTGCCGATAGCGGCAGCATTTATAACACAAAAGTACTTGATAAATGGTTTCTTAACCGCCAATCTCTACTTTTTCAAAAACCCTATCTCGAGGCAAATTAATATTCGCTTTTGAGCTAATATTGGAGAAATTTAGAATTTTCGTAATTAATAAGCTGAAATTTTGATAATTATTTTGCAATAATTTAGTCATATAATAATTAGTAGGACTGGGGTTATTTTCTTAATAAATTCTTTTTTTAGGATAGTAAAGCTTAATAATGTATTAATTAATACAACTAGTTATGTTAAAATCAACCTATAGGGGTTTATCATGGGAACAATAACAGTGAGTTATTTTAGCGCCGTAGAGTATATCAAAAAATTACGCGAAGCTGATTTTACTGAAAAGCAAGCCGAGATTGTGGTTGAATTGATCGAGCAGCAGTCACAGATTATTCATGATCAAGGCAACAAGTTAAGTCACTTAGAAAATAAAGAGCTTGCTAGCAAAGCTGACTTAAGGGAAGTAGAATTACGCTTACAAAAAGAAATCGAGTGTGTCAGGAAAGATATAGCTATTATTAATAGTAATCTACAAAAAGAAATAGTACAGGTTAGAAGTGAAATAGTTCAAGTAAAAAGCGATCTAATCAAGTGGGTATTAGGAACTGGGATTGGCACTATTATTGCTATTGCCGGGCTATTGAAATTTATGATTCACGGTTAAAAACATCCAATTTTTGCTATAATTTTAGCGTAGTTAGATTCAATATTAAACCAATCAACGCAACTAGTTATGTTAAAATTTAGCTATGGGCGTTTATTATGGAAACAATAGCAGTGAGTTATTTTAGCGCCGTAGAGTATATCAAAAAATTACGTGAAGCTGATTTTACTGAAAAGCAAGCCGAGATTGTGGTTGAATTGATCGAGCAGCAATCACAGATTATTCATGATCAAGGCAACAAGTTAAGTCACTTAGAAAATAAAGAGCTTGCTAGCAAAGGTGATTTAAGGGAAGTAGAATTACGTTTACAAAAAGAAATCGAGTGTGTCAGAAAAGATATAGCTATAATTAATAGTAGTCTGCAAAAAGAAATAGTTCAAGTAAAAAGCGATCTAATTAAATGGGTATTAGGAACTGGGACTGGAACTATAATTGCTATTGCCGGGCTATTGAAATTTATGATTCACGGTTAAAAATACTCCAAGTCCTGCCATAATTTTCAAATTTCCATAAAAAATGCATCTAACATATAGAATTAAATAGAAAAATAGAAATGCTGCCAAGATTGGCAGCATTTCTAGCGTAAATAGCACTAAAAATTACTTCTTGATGAAATTCTTCTTATTCAAGCGCATTTTTAGGACCATCAAAAAAGCTTCTTTAAAAATGCTGCCAGACATTTTTGATTGGCCTAATACCCGGTCTTCAAAAATAATCGGGATTTCTTTAATTTTAAAGCCGTTTAAATATGTTTTATACGTAGTCTCAATCTGGAATGAATAGCCGGTTGATTTAAGGTCATTGATCCCAATTGTTTCTAGCACTTTACGGCGAAAACACTTAAAACCGCCAGTTAAATCATTTAGTGGTAGCCCAAGAACAATCTTGGCATACAAGCTGCCACCACGGCTGATAATTTTACGTTTTAGACTCCAGTTAAGTACCCCGCCGCCTTTTACATAGCGGCTGCCTAACACCAGGTCATAGTCTTTTAGTGCAGCAAACATTTGTGGCAAATATTTAGGATTATGCGAAAAGTCGGCATCCATTTGGCCAATCACTTCATAATCCCGCTCCAATCCCCAGTTAAACCCGGCTACATATGCAGTTCCAAGCCCGAGTTTTCCAGCCCGCTTCATTAGAAATAGCTGTCCTTTATATTTTTCGCTTGCAAGCCGTTCAACGATTTCGTAAGTTTTATCCGGCGAATTATCATCGATTACCAAAACGTTTACATCCGGTGCATTTTCGAACACATCGGCAAGCATTTTTTCTATATTATCTTTTTCGTTATAGGTAGCAATAATAATCAATTTTTTCATTATGTAGCCCATTAAAATTAAGCAGATTTATTTTTCATTGATCAATAGAATATCAGTTAATTAATTAGTTAGCTGATATACATACAATTTATTATTCACGAAGCTATCACGGTAGCCAACCGACCCCAACGGTTCAATATGTTTAAAGTAAACCTTCAGCTCTTCCTGATAAAACTGGTCATCCCCATCACAAAAATATAGCGCTTTTTTTATAGGTAATGTTAAGCTCGTATTCCAGTCCTGATAGGTATTACTGAATTTAAAATTACTTAAAACATATATTCTACCACGATTTAAGTAATACCAGCCGCGAGATGCATTGCCATAATCACAGGCAAGAATAATCTCATCATCTTCAAGGTAATTATTGCGGATTTTATCAAATAATTGTTTATTCCCCATAAATGCGTTAATTGCAGGAATTTTACTTTGATATTCACGCGGTACAAAGATATCCGGCATCTTGACGATCGGTAATAAAATTAATATTAACGTAATTGCACTTCGGTAAATCCAGGCGGCATTACTCTTACTTAATACAGCTGATAGAAAGATAATCCCACTAATAAATGCCGGCGCAACCCAATTTGCTTCCATAAATTTATAAAGGCTATTATAGGCAAAAAATAGCACTACAAAAGCAAAAATGCTAACTAAGAGTAAATACTTGTCATTATTAACTAATTCTTTACGCTTGGTTACCAAAAATACAAATAAAGGTATTGATACAAGTGGGTTAGCCCCGCCAATAGTGCCGCCAATATAGTCTCCCAAGCCATCAAATTTAATATGACGGTCAGCAGCAACCCCATGATGAAACTGGAACGCAAAAGAAGCCCAGCCATGTTGATAATTCCAAATAATTACCGGGCTAAAAACGATAAGGGCTAACATTAGTGCCAGATATATTTCTTTAGACCATAATAGCCTGCGATGATTTTTAGATAACAGCAAGTAGACTAAAACACCAGGCAAGATTAAAACCGCGGTATATTTGGATAATAAGTCTAGGCCAAGACTTAAGCCAGCTAAATAGATAAAACCTTTTTGATCTTCAACCAGGCCTCGTACCAGGCAGTATAAAGTTATGCTCCAAAACATTAAAAAAGGGCTATCGATAGTTGTGATAAAAAATGTGCCTTCAAGTATCGGCCAAGACAAGGCAAGTAATACTGCAATATTGCCAGAAGTTTGGCCAAATAAACGTTTTGCAGTCTTATACATAAATATGATCGTGGTTGTACCGCACAATACCCCAACCAAGCGAATAAAGAATTCTTTATCTGAAAATAAAGTAGTTAAGCGGATCAAATAAGCAATCATCGGCGGATGATCAAAATAGGATAACTGTAGATTTTTGCTCCACACCCAATAATACGCTTCATCATAATGTAATTGCAGGCTTTGGTTAAACATCACATGCATAAAAACGATTATGATAAATATCAATAAAACTTTTCTATCCATTATCAATTACGCTTTGTCATAAAATATTTATCAACGATCTCGGTTACCAGAATATTAACCAACCACACAATCGTAGCGGCCATAACAATATCACTAAAATAATGCCCGCCTTGCAGGTATCTTACAATTCCGACTAAGGTAAACCCGGCAATACAAAGTGCCACTCCTAGTTTTTTACGTCTGGCAGCAATAAATGGGACACCAACAAAGGCACCGATGGTAACATGACCTGAAGGAAAGCTATTATCTGCAGGCCGATCAAAATGAGGCTGCCAGGGATAAGAGAATGGATGATGATCGCGTATTACTTGATAAGGTCTGGCTCTACCCCAATTATCTTTTAATAAGGAGTTGCAAATAAGGCCAGGACCTAAGGCAAGACTAAGATAAGTTATCAAAACCATACGTTTTACCAAAGGTTTTGCAAGGTTAATCTTACCTTTTCGGCTAAGAAGAATTATGATTATCGGAGTGATAATCAATAAAAAAGTAGTAACATTTACACTATAATATACCACCTTACACCACAGGGTTATCTCACCGTAAAACCGCGCAATCGTAAAATCATAAGGCAAGATGGCTAGGCGTTGATCCAGGATAGGACTTAAATAAAAAGTCACTGCTGAAATAGCCAATAAAAATAAAATCAATTTTAATTTCGACGTCATAGATAATTAGAGTACCTTTGCGACATGTGTGTCAAATAGTGTATTAGCAATGGTTGTTTACAAGTATATTTATATACATGATTCTATCATGTTTTTTAGTGGTCAATTAAATAACTCTATTAAGTCTTGCGGTTTTTCGATAATAAGCTTGGCACCATTTGATTTTAGTTCTTCTGGAGTCCTAAATCCCCATGAGGCGCCAACAGCATAAAAACCAGCATTATTTGCGGTTTGCATATCCACATCAGTGTCCCCAATATATACGACCTCTTCTGCATTTAGTTGCATAATTTCCAATATTTCAAATGCAGATTGCGGATTAGGTTTGGTTGGTACATTTTTACGTGCACCAAATACAACTTCAAAATCCCATTTGGCAAAATGATTATTTACCACTTCGTCCATAAGTTCATGAGCTTTATTTGACAAGATCGCCATGCGAATATGGCGGTAGGTCAATTCATCCAATAGTTCGGGGATTCCCGCAAATGGCTTGGTATGTATATCAAGATTTTTTGCATACTCGTCCAAGACTTCTTGAAATATCTTTTGCAAGGTTTCTTCTGTACGTAATTCTTCTGGCAAAACCTGATAAACCAGCCGGTAAATTCCTTTGCCGATAAAATAGCGATATTCTGCTAATGGATACTCAGCTAAATTATGTCGTTTTAACACAGTATTAGTCGCACTTCCGATATCATCTAAAGTGTTTAGTAAAGTACCATCTAAATCAAATATCACTGCCTTATATGCCATTTTATCACCTTCAAATTTCTAGACTAAGGAATAAACAGTATATTATCTTATTTCGAAATATGTTAAGTTATTTTCTTGAAAAAAATAATTTCTGCCCTACATTAGTAAGTAAGCACTCACTTTTATCTCTATTTAGAAAGAAGAAAATATGTCTATCATTTTTGAACCGTTAAAAGTCGGCGATCTTGAAATTAATAACCGCGTAATAATGGCTCCACTTACCCGCTGCAGAGCAGGCGAAGGAAGAGTTCCAACTGACTTAATGGCAGAGTATTATGCACAACGGGCAACCAGCGGTTTAATTATCAGTGAAGCAACCTCTATCTCGCCTATGGGCGTAGGCTATCCTGATACGCCTGGAATTTGGAGCGAAGAGCAAATCCAAGGTTGGAAAAAAGTAACCGAAAAAGTACATCAAGCAGGCGGAAAAATATTGCTTCAGTTGTGGCATGTCGGCCGATTATCCGACCCAATTTTTCTAAATGGTGCACAGCCGGTTTCTGCTAGTGCAATTGCTGCTGATGGACATCCAAGCCATGTTAGACCAATTAAGCCATATGATGTTCCACGTGCGCTTACGATTGAAGAAATAAAACAAGTGGTAGAAGACTATAAAAAAGGTGCGCAAAATGCCAAGCTTGCAGGTTTTGATGGCGTAGAAATTCATGGTGCAAACGGCTATCTATTAGATCAGTTCTTGCAAGATAACGCTAATAAACGGACTGATATCTATGGTGGCTCAATCGAAAACCGGGCACGCTTAATGCTGGAAGTAACCGATGCGGTAATTGAAGTATGGGGCCCAGGTCGAGTTGGCATGCATTTAGCGCCAAGATCAGATGCCCAATCAATGGGCGACTCTACCCCACTTGCAACTTTTAGCTATGTGGCTCGTGAATTAGGTAAAAGAAAAATTGCCTTTATTTGCTCCCGAGCAACTTTAGGTGAAGACAATCTGGCACTTACCCTTAAAAATGAATTTGGCGGCACATACATTATTAACCAGCAATTATCTAAAGAAGATGCTGAGCGCGCTATTGCAAATGGCGCAGCAGATGCTGCCGCGTGGGGCCAACTATATATTGCCAATCCTGATTTGGTAGAGCGTTTTAGAACTGGTGCCCCATTAAACCAGCCAAACCCAGCCTTATTTTATGGTGGCGGCAAAGAAGGATATACCGATTATCCGTTTATGAGTTAATTAAAAATTTTGATTTAGTCGTAATTTAGATTTTTAGAAGTTGTGAAGCTGGCTTTACCGGCTTCACTTAATCGTTCCAATTCGCTGCTCTTTAATCGCCAACTGCCAACTCCTAGTTGGTAAGTTCGATTACATATTTCCTTCCTGTTTTAATTTTTATCGTATAAGACTAAGAGCAAAATTTAACGTTTACCGCACTAATCTTCCCATGCTATTCTTCTCGGTAAAATAATATGCTGCACTGTTACATTTCTTTAAAGTTTTCATGATGAATGTTGAAGCGTATTACTTAAAGCTTATTTATACTAAATAACTCGCTATTTAAATTATAGAGTTGATGAGCGAGAGGAAGGTTCGCCGTGCACCAATCATAAGTAACGATAAAATCACTGGCGTAGTGTCTATGGACGACTTAATCGCAATGCTTGCTAAAGAAATGAATACGCTAGCCGATATACCACGCGCGCAAAGTAATTAGTTTAGTCATTCCCCTTAACTCACGGGGAAGATAAATATCAAACCTAGCTGGCTATAAATTTTTAGCAGCTAGGTATTCTTATTTTATGAGTGATTACTTTATTTAAAAGGATATTAGAAAATGGTTAAGCCGAACTTAATGATGCTTGAAAAGGGAGAAATACAATTTTTTTGCCGTCACAAAGTAGTTTCACCTACAGAAAATACTGACATTCATAACCAAGATGAAATCCAACATTTATATTTCGTATTGAATCCTGAACATACTAATTTATACCGCCTATTGATTATAGGCAAGAAAGAGTTACCATCTATGAAAAGCCATGAAAGTAATTTAGTATTTGTAGATTTAGTAACACATGATAATTTAGAAATAAATAAGGCTTTACAACAACAAACTTATAAAACTATAACGCGGGGCCAAAGGCTTCAACCAGAGGCATACCTGTTGGCAAAAGGCCACTATTCAATAATCTATGATGGCAAACAAACACTTTTATGCTATGATCTGAAAAATATCAATACTCCAAGCAGGCTAACAGCCAGCTTAAACTTAGCAAGCCATGGCAAATATATTTTAAGCGTCAAAAACCCAGATGTTAATGTTTCAAAATCTTCTAGACAGATAGCCAATTATCCGGCTGAACTTAAAAAGATTTTTAAAGATTTACATTTTATCCCCGCTAACCCAATCGATTTAATAAATTACAATAATGCACAATTGGTGCTAATTGGGATTGATTAGTGAAGGATTAAGTAACGCGATTTTACTAACGCGAGTTCGATGGCTAGAAATAGATAATGTATTGATTGAGCTTAAATTTTAGGTATATTAATACATGAAAAGGAAATGAAAAAGGTCTAACCATTTGATACAATTTGGATCTAAACACCACAT
>JACCDN010221835.1_pt1 | contig 64269 bp, 62 predicted proteins | sample 7441691 | NCBI WGS metagenome assembly JACCDN01 (sample SAMN15323439, study PRJNA562643) | freshwater metagenome | isolation source: river surface water | place: USA:Blue River Watershed | collected 2017-08-16 | reverse complement strand
TTTCTTCCTTGAACTGCTCGACAAACATCGGGCGCTCCGGGCGCGGGCCCACAATCGACATGTCTCCTTTAAGCACATTCAAAAACTGCGGCAACTCATCAAGACTAGTCTTACGAATAAACTGGCCAAACCGACTCGTTGCCTTGGCGGCAGAGCCACCCCATTGCACGCCTGCCTTTTCAGTATCTACTGGCATGGAACGGAACTTGAGCATATGGAAAGGCTTATTATTCAAACCCACCCGCTCCTGCCGATAAAACACGGGGCCCGGCGATGTCAGTTTCACGCCCAAGGCCAGAATAATCATCAACGGGCTAATCATCAACAAAATCAGCGACGACAGCGCTTTGTCTTCCAACCATTTCACCAGCTGATTCATACCGGTCATGGGGGATGTCGATAAATCGTACATCGGCATACCGAGGACATCGCTAACGCCATGGTTTATTAGGCGCAGTGTAAAGAGATCCGGCACGAATCGGATCGACGCCGTACTATGCCGAAGCGCATGCAACGCATCGTGAATCGCAGCTTCATTGCTCAACGACAAGGCCAGCCAAACTTCGTCCACATCCGTCTCTGCCAGTTTGGCTAACGATACCGCATCAGCTTCCGGTACGGTCATTGCAAGGCTATACCCACTCCACCCTGCCGAAGACAATCGTTGCTTTAGGTTCTCGGCGGCGGGACCAGCGCCCACCAGCGCCACATGACGCAAGTTAAATCCCCGGCGTCGTAACGCTCGCAAAGACAGGTAAATCCCGAGACGCTCCACCCAGAGCAGCAACAGAGCAATCCCCGTCCACAATACAAACCAAAAACGGGAAAAATCCTGCGATGCCTTGAATACAAATAGCCAGAGCAGCAACAACCCGACCAGGCCGGCCCATCGACCTGCGACCCCCGCCAGCATGGAGGGCATCTGCGCACCACGCCAGGAACGGTAAACTTCTGCCGGTAAGGCCGCAAAGACTAGCGCAGCCGCACTAATCAGTCCGTAGTAACCAGAGAGATCTGCCGGAAACTCAATCGGCAGGTTCAGTACACGCCGCATATGCAGCGCGGCAAACCCGGCCATCACAATGCTCAACGCATCCGCCAGCCGAACCACATAAGGCACCCACGGTGCAGACATCCGGATACGCGCCATTAAGTCGCGCTCCCCAGTTTGGCTTGCCAGTCCTTCACGGCCGCTTCGACAAAACGAGTGTAATGGTCACGGAAGCATTGCACTGAAAATTGCTCCGCATGCTTTCTAATAGCCACCGGGTCAAACAAAGCCTGGCTTGATTCAAATCTTTCCACGGCTTTCAAAATCGAATCAACGGACTGTGTTTCAAAAAAAACACCTGTCGGCTCACTTGCAGCACCCAGGCCGCGCACCGTTTCTAACGCACCACCCTTGCCAAAGGCAATAACCGGCGTACCGCAGGCCTGAGCTTCAACCGGCGTAATGCCAAAATCCTCTTCGGCGGCAAAAACAAAAGCTTTCGCTCGCTGCATATGATCTTTTAATACTGTGAATGGCTGGTAACCCATCAGGCGCACATTGGGCGTTGCTTTTGCACGGATCTTATCAAAATCAGGCCCATCCCCAATGACCACCAGCTGCTTATCCGGCATGGTAGCAAAAGCCTCGACAATCAGATCCATGCGCTTATACGGCACCATACGGGAAGCCGTCAGATAAAAATCTTCCTTCGCTTCACACAACGAGAATGCATCCACATCGACCGGCGGGTAAATAACGGCGGCATCCCGCCCATAAACCCGGTGTATCCGGCGGGCAATAAATCTTGAATTAGCCAAAAACTCGTCAACACCATATTGCGTACGCACATCCCAAAGTCGGATTTTGTGCAGGAACCAACGCGCCAACCAGCCAATTGATCGTTTATCGAGGCCTGACTCTTTCAGATACTGGTGCTGCAAATCCCAAGCATAGCGAATCGGTGAATGCACATAACTAATATGCAGTTGATCCGGCCCGACGATCACCCCTTTGGCCACCGCATGGCTGGACGAGAGAATCAGGTCATAGCTGGACAAATCCAATTGCTCAACCGCCAGCGGCATTAGCGGTAAATAATGCCGGGCGAAACGCTTAGCACCCGGCAACTTCTGGATAAAAGTCGTAATCGGCTGCTTGCCCTGCAAAAACCCACGGGACACTTCTGGCACAAAATCTACCACGGCAAATACATCGGCCTGCGGGTAGCAGGTGATCATCTGCTCCAACACACGTTCGGAGCCGGCATAGGTGGTGAGCCAATCGGCAATGATAGCAATTTTCATAGACTGCATTATCCGTCAGTCTTGAATCAGAGATACGACTGCCTCAACAACCCTTGAGACAGGAATTTCGTCCATGCAAACGGCACGTGTACAGACAGCATAGTTCCGCCCATCATAACAAGGACTACAGGAGACACGATTTCCGGACTCAAATATCGTTGTTTTTAAACGAGAAAACGATACAACCGCATTCGCAGACGTGGGTCCAAACAACGCTACCAAAGGCGTAGATGTGATGCTTGCCAAATGCAGCGGACCACTATCATGCGCTATAACACAACTAGCTTTGTCCAACAATTCAATCATATCGAGCAAACTGGTCTTGCCAATTAAATCGATAACCCCATCGTTTGTAAAAGAATTCGACACCCAATGATCGCCAGGCCCACCTAGCAGAACCACTTGATGCCCACGCGATTGAAGAAGCCGTGCCAACAAAACGTAATTCTCAATGGGCCAACGTCGAAGCGGGTCATCGCGAAGCGCATTTTTTGCTCCCCCCGCCACTAATACCAAATATTGCTCAGGCAATCCGAAACGCTGGATATCATTCCGTTCAATTCGTGACAGAGCAGATCGACCGATCTGCGCCAGTGCACGGTCTATATTTAAAGAACCTGCATCCTTGCTGGTTAGCATCCGAAAATATTCAAAGACCCTGTTTCGTTGCGTAATAAAACCGTTGCAGCGATCCATAGAATTAGGTGAAATCCTCTGCTTTGTACGAACAAAACGATCCAACAAACGGAAGCGCCAATTAGGATGCGCACAGTAAACCACATCGTAATTGCCCGAACAGCCCAGTTTCCACATTGCCAGAACCAAATGCCACAGGCGTGAGCGTAATGAGCCTGCGAATAAATTCGATGCATCAATTCCGATAACACGATCTGCCACGTTAAAGGCCGCAACTAAATTCACTAAAGCCTCATCCACCGCCCAAACGATATGATCATTCGGGTGCATATCACGCAACAAGCGCAACGCTGCAGCAGCCTGGACGACATCCCCAATCGCGTTCAAGCGAAGAAATAAAATACGTTTCATAAATACTGTTTAGCCGCTAAAACAACATCCGAGGCATTAACAGACATGATACAGAGCCTCTCTACACAAGGACGTGTATGACAAGGAGAGCATGCCATTTCATGTGTCAAAATTTTTATCCGACTTCCTTGTGGCGCCCAACGTGAAGCCATTCCGATGCCTGAATATATCCCAACAAATGGTTTATTCAGAGCAGCACAAACATGACCTACAGCAGAATCCAAACCAATGACTACTGAAGCGCCAAGTAAAGTGGCCATCCACGCTTCCCACGACAGTTTGCCAACGAGATTAACGCATCGAGCCTGGTTGGCAATCACGTTTGTCAACGCATATTCTTGAGAGCCATGCCCCGTTAGCACAACCGTCAAATTCATCTCATTGAGGCACAGAGCCACTTCGACCCATTTGCTTAACGACCACGACTTCGCGGGGTTTCCGGTTCCAGGGTGCAGCACCACAAACGGTGATGTAACCCCCAAGTTTTTCTCATCAGATGCATCGACCTTCGGCACCATCAACCAGCTATTACTTGACCCGTAAATGCCCAAATGTTCAAGAAGCTTCAGCTGAATCGCTTGCTCTGCTTCAGCCCCCAAAGGTTTTGGCAACACCTCACTTAACAGAGGACTCATACCTGCACTAACATATCCCACGCGAACTGGAATCTTAGAAAACCAGAGCAGAGACGCAAGGTTGGGCGTAAAACTATTCAAAAGAACGCCCGCATCGTAACCCTCAGCGATCAAAGCACATTGAGCTTCTCTCCATGTTTGGATATAACGCCAAACTTTTCTTGCGGTCGAAATGTTGGATCGATTCAATCGCCAATGATCTACGATAAAAATCCGATCTATAGCTGGGTGCCCCAGCAAAGCAGGCTTGGACCATGAACCAACTAGAAACCCAATTGAAACTCGCGGGTTTGCCGTTTTTAAGCGCCGTATCGCCGCAGTTGAGATAACCACATCACCAATGTGCGCTGGATTAACCAGCAGCACCTTATTCAGTTCTGGTTTCTTCAAACACTTTGGCGCTACTGACCATACGCGCACAACGACCCAACAAAAAGCATCAACCAGCGCCATATATACCAGCGCCACTGGATTACGCCTTTCATATCGCGTTTTAAGCCAACTCAACATGCCAGACGGAGCTGGTCATAAAAATCAACATACGCCTGCACAAAGGCCGACACATCACCACGCTGAGCACGCACTTGTAAGGCCCTTCTCTCTTCCGGCGTCATAGCCACTGCAACTCTCACAGCATCGCAGATACCCGTAATATCTCCTTCGATAAACACGCGATTTGGCTCGCCGATTACATAAGGAATCGCTCCTGAGTCAGAGCCCACAACTGGTATGCCCGCTGCCATAGCCTCCACCAAAACTCGACCGTATTGTTCCTTCCAGAATTGCTCCGTATGGGAAGGTAGCGCCAACACATCCATTGCCGCAACGTGTACCGCAAGGGCTGTACCTGGCATAGGTGGCAAAATTTGGAATCGTGAATCAACGCCCAACGCGATGGCCATCTCCCGTAATTCGCTTTCCTGCGGCCCTCCCCCAATGCACACCAACGCGTAATCAGAACCCAACGTCACCAGCGCATTAAGCAGATCAACCAGACCTTTTTCAGGCACAAAGCGACCAACAAATCCAATGACTCGACATGCTTCAGGAACTTGCCATGCACTTGGGCGGGTTGATTCGGCTGCCGCCGCCTCTTGAAACAATTGTGTATCAACGCCCCACCACTGTTCTCCCATCAAGGCTTGCCAGCCAGCCTTGCGCACAATCAAATCACATTCACTATATGAAACCAATCCTCCGGAAACTACGTTTCCGCGAATGGGCTGTAGCCCACGGTCAAATAAGTAGTAACGCAGCGTCTTGCGAACAAAAGGCCATAAAGCCTTAACACCATTTTTTAATAACCATTGCCAAGGCGGCTGTTGATGAATGTTCTCAAAGCCATAAAACACAACGGGCACATTAAGCCCAAGGCACTTAATGGCAATCCCGGACAAGAGCGTATTGGGATACAGCGCCTCATCCAGCACCACGACATAGTCTGGTTTTGCCGTTCGGATAGCAGACAAAAGACTACTGAATCGAACCCATTTAGGACGCAACCATGAACTTTTTAAGCCGACCATGGTGTAACCGGTTGTCTTAAGGCCGCCATCAGCACCCGCAGAAAATATAAGATCTGAGCCACGCCCCTCAGGGTAGGCAACCGTGAGCTCAGATACTCTTGGATGTGCCGCAAAACCCTCAAGCAAATAGCGAGAATGCGGCAAGGCAGCATCATGAAATAGTAAAAAAACTTTCATCTTTATTCCAAGATGCTCTGGTCATGCGCACGAACATACGAGCCAGACGCGGCATAACGCACCCAGGAGCCGCGCATATTGGGATCTCCATAGCCATCAAAATCAATCCCTAGCTGCCGAAATGCCATCGAAGGGCTCTCATCTAAAACACTGTAGATTGATCTAGTAAACATATGCGGACCGGTTAATTCAATGATCGGATCACGTACATTTTTAAAGACCTTTCCCTGATAATAATCAGCATGTCTGACTATATTATCAATAGTGCGCTTTAGAAATGGATGCCCTGCCTCAAAGCCAAACCCCCAATTAAGAATTGGCCTGTCCGTATACTCAAGAATGCTCGCTGCCGTAAAGTTTAATCCCATGGGCAAACGAGCCGTCTCATCTTTTGGCCTCACATCAACCAACAGATTGTTCTCGAATGCCACGATTGCTTTATCATCTTCTCGAACTAGTTGCGCTAATGGCACACTCACCCGCTTATTGATATCGAAATAAAAGCCGCCTTTTTTATAAACGATACAATATCGCCATATATCTGCTTTCATGGCTGGGATTTTAGCCATTTTATAAACCTGATAAATCTTATGGTCTGCATAATTAAAAGCCATGAATTCATCCATAGCATCGGATGAATAGATAAAGAAGTCGAATTCCGGATTTTTATCTCGAAACTCCCCAAGTCCTGCCGCATGTGATCTGCCAAAAAAATTGACATCCCATGTCTGATAAACAACTCTGGGAATATGAGTCTGAGGAGGTAATTGCGTATGCAACCTTACCACTGGAACCTCAACCAATGGTCTTTCCAAAAAAACATACGATGCAACCCGAGGGTAACGAAACTGAAAAGATTTGATTACCTTTGCTATCATCAATCAGCTCTTTTTTGCAAAGCTGTAACAATATTTTCCGAGAAGAGAACGATTTCAGGCTTCGATGGAAACAAGACTTTTTTCAGGAGCCACTCGGTCGGTACGAAAATCACAAAAAATATTAAATTTATAATGCTCGATTTAGGCCTACGCAGAGACAATGGGCGAGACTCTCTCTTAACATAAAGAACTTCAGCATCTGCCAAAGAAGCATAAAGCTTTAACTTTCCAACACCAATAACGCTACAGTGTGTTGGGTCACCATTTTGATTCGGCAACCCCATTGAACTATCGGCATTAGGAAATCTAAGCAGTAAAATCCCACCGGATTTCAACTTCCCGATCAATGTCTTCAAAAAATCAACCTGCTCGTCTGTGGGTACGTGCTCAAGCACATCAAAAGCTGCCACAAGATCAAATGCGCCATCTGGTACCGATGTTATCTCGCCCGCTTCGTAGACATCAAAGCCATTGTGACGTGCGCTCATAACTAACGTCCTATTTGCTTCAGTGCCCATCATGCTCCAGCCTCGGTTTTTTCCGAATGCAAGAAACTGCCCGTTGCCAAAACCGATCTCCAAAACAGCCGCGGCTTCTGGAATATTAAGTTTTTTTAATTCAGCGTTAAAGTACAGAAGGCTAGGCAAGTCCGCGACACCAAAGGCATCACCTTGCCAATCTTTCCAGCCGATATAGTCGAATTCTTTATTCATCAGTCTAATTGACCCGCAACTTCATAAAGTTTGTTATAGATAACGCTCAACGATCCCATTAAGTGGTTTCAATACCTCTCTCCACTCGTACTGACATGCTTTTAGGCGAGATTGTGTAGACATGATTTCACGGCATTCTAACTTGGAAGCAGCAACAAGTCCCTCCGCTATTGCTTGCGGATTCCGAGCAACCAACCACCCATCCAAGCCCGGGCTCACATAGTCCTCAACGCCACCAACAGCACACGAAATCACTGGCAAACCACAAGCAAGTGCCTCCATGCATACCAGACCAAATGACTCATACTTTGTTGGCAACGCAAATATGTCCGCTGTCTGATAAAGCGCAACCAAATCATCATCTTTTGTTGGCGGCAACAAGGTAATTGACAATGCCAATCCCTTGGCCTCTGCCATCGCCCTGAATCTAATGTAGTCAGATCTGCCGGCAATCACATAATGAATATCAAACCCTTGCGCCTGGGTCAGAGCAAGCGCCTCTAAAACGAGATAGCAGCCTTTGCGCTCTAATTCATTAGCAATGCTCAACAACACAAGCTGATCAGTAGGCAGACCAAATTTCTTTCGGCTATCCAGTTTGTTTTTTGCAGACTCTACCGGCCTAAACACATTGACATCAACACCGTGAGGAATAACTTCTAAACGGCTTTCTGGAACTCCGTAAAGACGGTGGATTTCTTGGCCCGTTCGAATTGATGGGACCATAATCGTTGCATGGGATCGCGTGAACGCATACTTCTCACTAGCAACAATAAGCCAATTCATGGGATTAAGCAGCCAGATCCGCTTACCTTCCTTATACTCTTCAAGAAGTGCTGCCAAATGGCAGCTTCCTGCCATTACGATATCAACATGAAATACAGAGCAGGGAGGCCCGATCACAACACCCTTATTGCCTGCAAGCTTCTTGACCGTATGCGAAGCATGCAACATCCACAAAAGCGTGCAATACAAACGACCTAAGAGGTTTCTTCCTCGCGGCACGTCGAGAATTTCAAGGTGATTCAAGTATGGCACTAACGAAGCATCAATACTTCTACAAACGACATTAACTTTATAACCTTGCTTTGCAAAGAAAAGTATCAGCTCTAAAAAAACTCGCTCTATGCCGCCAGAGCTCCCAATTTCAGACGAGACCAATGTCACCGCCGGGAAATTTTTCACCACATCAAGACCATTTCTTTGTTGTCTTTAATCGAACGCATCAACTTTCTAAGCAACAGAAGCACCAAGACACCATTTGCCAAAACACTCGAAACAAAAATCATCAAGACACCAAAGCCTTCAACGCCAAGCCACAACACTACCAGCCTTAGTATGCTTGCACACAAAACAAACGGAAGTATCTCAAGGCTTAATCGCGGCCCCTGAAAATAGAGCTGCAAGTACGTGAGCAAGCTCAATACACCAAATTCAAGCCCAGCAAAGACATACAGTATGCGCGACCCAATCTCAAAACCAGTCCAAGCCAACACCGCTGGCTGCCCGAAAATCAAGAGCATTAGCACATACCCCACGCTAACAAAGCCGATGCTCAAAACAGCCTTTCTCAACTCATGACGCACCCAGGACGAGTCCTGCCCAGCCAATTTATGAACGTATAAACCAAAATATGGTAACAGCCCAGCGCCAACTACCCCTAACCCCAAACCTACGAGCTTGTTAATAACCGCCACCGTTGCCACATCTGGTTCAGTTAGGAAAATCCCACCCAGAAAAACATCGGCAGATAATATGGCTACGTATGCAAGCTGATTAACCCACAAGAGAATTCCATTCTTTACCAAAACCCATAGCATGCTTAATACTGTTGAAAAATTCTTCAACCCCTGCCTCAAGATTGCGGGTAGGCGCCACTTATGCACAAAACAAAGAAAACCCATCACAACGGGCACATACAAAACAAAAGGCAAATAGTAGACACCGACCGTTAAATCAAGACCCCAGTCTAAATGGTAAGCCAGCAAGATCAGGGCAATCTGTGCAATTGATCTCAGCAGCTCAATTAATCCTACGGACCCTGCACTCAAAAAGGCGAGCAACGCATTCGCTGCAACCGTCCCGAATATAGAAAAGACAGATGCTAAAACAACCCAACACAATAACAATGCACTTTCCAAAGACGATGCTCTAATCAAGTAGGCCACTAATCCAAGAACTACAATGACCAGCACGACAAAGACACCCATTAACCCCGCAACGAATATATGTTTTTGTTTAAAATCCTCATCACTGGCGTACTCTTTCCCAAGCCAAACCCGCATTGCCGAAAGTATCCCGAAGTCTTGAGAGGTAACCATCACTGAAATTGATAATAACCAGCTCCAGAATCCGAATTCGGTAATTGAGAAAATACGACTAAAGAAATAAACACCCAGCAACGCCGACACCATGCTCATCACTCGAGCAGTGATATGAACCGCCGAAACCCAATGAATTTTCTTCACAACCCAACCCGCTTTAACAGGCTACTTCCCTAACAATGTTCGAAAATACGCCACCGTTTCTCTCAGGCCATCTTCCAGAGACACCTTGGGTTCCCAACCCAACTTTTCTTTTGCCAGTGCAATATTGGGTTGACGTTGCTTCGGGTCATCCTGCGGCAACGGCTTAAATACCAGCTTGGAGGATCCACCAACCATCGCCAATACACGTTCTGCAAGCTCCAACATGGTGAACTCAGTTGGGTTACCCACATTCACCGGACCGGTAAAATCTGAGTCAGATTCCATCAGCCTGACCATACCGTCAATCAAATCATCCACATAACAAAAGCTTCGAGTCTGCTGACCATCGCCATAGATAGTAATATCCAGCCCCTGTAACGCCTGCACAATGAAATTGCTCACTACCCGGCCATCATTAGGGTGCATACGCGGCCCGTAGGTGTTAAAGATCCGCATCAGTTTAATTTCAAGCTGATGCTGGCGGTAATAGTCAAAGAACAATGTCTCGGCACAACGCTTACCTTCGTCATAACAACTACGAATACCAATCGGGTTAACCCGACCCCAGTACTCTTCAGGTTGCGGATGAACCTCGGGGTCTCCATAGACCTCAGAGGTTGATGCCTGCAAAATGCGCGCCTTCACGCGCTTGGCCAACCCCAGCATATTGATGGCACCATGCACGCTTGTCTTGGTCGTTTGCACCGGGTCAAACTGGTAATGCACCGGTGATGCTGGGCATGCCAGATTGTAAATTCGATCAACCTCCACATAGAGCGGGAAGGTCACATCGTGCCGCATCATCTCAAAATGCGGGTTATTCAATAAATCCAGAATGTTTTCTTTACGGCCAGTGAAAAAATTATCCACGCACAGCACATCAAAACCTTCTGCCAGCAAACGCTCGCACAGGTGAGACCCCAAAAAACCAGCCCCCCCTGTTACCAGTACACGGTTATTTATCATTGATTTCTCAGTCATTATCCTAAAATCCAGTCATTCAACAGCTCAAGACGTAAATACAAAATCAACGCTAAAAAACACGTCGCAAGTATCTTAAGCTTGGAAGCACCGGCGTTCCCTCCTAAAAAAAGAATGGGAACAACATAAAATTCAAATAATCGCATCTGCATCGTCACGACAATCGCAAAAAACCAAGCCAAAAATGTTGCTAATAACACTCCCGCAGATACAATTTGACCTAGTTTGTTATGCTCGTGAGGAAGCGTATAACAAAGCCAAATTCCATAGGCCAGTATTAGATAATATCCATATGGAAAAATTTTAATACCCGAAAACTCACCCACCTTAAAACCTGCGTAGTATGGTGAGGTTTCATTAATGGTGCCCAACCAAACAAGGAAAGTTCCATTAGGATACAAACCAGTGTGGATGAGTCCAAGTAGCAGCAAAACCAAAACAGGTAGCACAGCCCGACTTAACCCGAATACTTTGTATGTCAGTAATCCTGGAGAAAACACTGCTTGGGAATGAACCAAAGCATTCGTCAGTAATGTGGCACTGCCCAAAACCGTCTTTGACTTCACGAGCCAGTATATACCTAGCATCATCCAAGAGATTGCCAGACCAGCTCGCAACTGAGTTAAGTCATATTGCACATAGCACAGTGGAATGAAGAGCAAAAGTGCAAGCAAACGCTCTCTGCACAACCGATCAATTACAAACAACTTAATCAACACACCTACGCCACTAAGCGCTAAGGCCACCCGCAAGCTGCCTGGACGATAAGGTAGCCCAAACTTGACGAGGTAATACCAGAAGTAATCACGTGTCACCTGGATTCCTTGGCCGCAGTCGGGCGTTGAACACAAAGATTTGATGATTTCGACATAGTTCAAATCATCGCGCGCCAGCCCAACGGGGCGCAAAACCGCAAAAGCTACCAGTACAAGTCCAAATATCCAAAACAGACTACGGTCAATGCGTTGCTGATAAGGCGATCGGCTTAATGAAACCGCAAGAGCAAAGAGCGCCAGCACTCCGGCAAACGTAAAACCGGCCACCGTAAAGGGGGCGCCAAGTGTCGGGAGCCCCAGTAAACTAGCATTAACTTGATTGGGTAAAAGCAAATCGTCTCCGACAACCCTGCATTAAAGATCCGGCATATTTAAAAGGCAAATTATAGAGAACCCAGTCAACGCCGCCGAGAACTTGCATTATCAAGCCCAGCCGCATTATGGCTGCAGATTCAGCCAAGGCCATACCAAACACCTCGGCCAAGCCCCTGTTGCTTAAGCTTGCCATCCTGCACCAGTCTCTTGAAATGACCTTTGAGGGTGTTACGGCTCACGCCCGTTAGTTTAAACATTTCGGCCATGGTTACTCGACCATGCTCACGTGCAAACTCAATAATCGCCAACGACAGTTCTGGGAGCGGTGCTAAAACCAGATTCTCTCGTTCAATCTTTTTCTCTAACCGGCGAACCTGCTCAGCAAGAGACTGCATAAAGAATTTTAACCATGGCTGCCAATTTGGGGAGCCCGATCGAATCGATCCCTGAGTCTGTCGCAATGCCAGATAGTAGGCCTCTTTATTTTTCTCAATAACGCTCTCTAGCGAGCTATAGGGTACATAAGCATAGCCGGCCTTAAGCAACATCAGCGTTGTCAAAACCCGACTCAACCTGCCATTGCCGTCTTGAAACGGATGAATCTCTAAAAACACGACCACAAAGATCGCTATCACCAGTAGTGGATGCAACTCTCGACTCGTCTCTTGCTGATTCACCCATTCGAACAATTCCTGCACAAGACGCGGCGTATCAAAAGGTGTTGCCGTTTCAAATACAACCCCAACCCGCTTCCCAGTTTCATCAAACGCTACGACACTATTGCTATTCGTCTTATAACTGCCTCGATGCCAAACATCCTTGTCGCTATGTTGTAAGAGCACCTGATGCAACTGTTTGATGTAATTCTCTGTAAACGGAATATCTGACCAAGACCCGAAGACCAAGTCCATGAGTTCAGAGTAACCTGCCACCTCTTGCGCATCTCGAGATTCAAATGATTTGATCGCGAGATTAGATAGCAGCGCCTCAACCTCACGATCCGAGAGCTTGCTACCCTCGATCCGCGTTGACGATCCGATACTTTCTATCGTTGCGACCTTGCGTAAAGCCAATAGCCGATCTGGCGCCAGCGAGCCAAGAGCACGCCAAGCCCCCTTGAACTCATCAACCTGGATGATGAGCTTCAACAGTTCGGGGGTAATCAGTATCGAGTCGGTGTTAAACATACGCGCTCAATGTTACACCCATTTACACCCGTTTTCCTTGTGCACACCCAAAAAGACAACCGTTTACATCCATTTCAAATTAAGGCGTATCCAAAGGGAACTGAGCCTAATACGCATCAAGACCCGGATCGGCACGCCATACCCCACCTGGCACATCAGAGATAGCGCGCCTGAAAACCCCAAGATAAGGTGTTGTCACCCATTTGCCGCTACCACCATTCCACGTGCCAATACCAGCCTCATCGTAACGAACAAAGCCTAATCTTTCCAAGTCTGAAATAGCTTTCTGATACACAGCATGATCCATCCAGTGAAGCGCCTCTGGTGGGGTTAGCCGATTAACCCCTGCATTCGCATCTTCGGGCAGCTCTTTTAAGACTTGAAGGTGAAAGGGTTGAAGCACTCGCAGATCCTCTACCACCTGAAAACTCAAATCATTAGGTTCTGAGGCAATTGCATTACCCACCAGAAAGTCTGCAACCAATTTACGCTTTGCGTCGTCTGTGCATTTCACCACTACCTCTACAGCCGAGCGCAAAAGATCAAAAAAACCTTCAGAGGCTAAATATTCGTGCCGGACCATGGATTGATCCATAACATCAAGGCGTTGTGCAATATCTGATAGCAATTCATCAAACCGCCGTTTGTTTATTTCTGCAGCTCTTCCCGCTAAAAGCATATCGATCGAACCAGCATAGGGCACAGCCTGCACCAAGGCTCTAAGCACATACGATTTCTCGTATTCAACCAGCATTTCTGAGGGTTTTCTGATTTTTTACTCCAGAATACAAATAGTTAAGAATGCTTCACCCATAAGACGCCCGTCGAAAGCGCACCCGACTCAAAACCTCACTCAGTTCATCGCGCAGTTTGCTCTCGTCTCTTTCAACAGCAAGCCCATCCCACGACAGAACAGGGGCATCAACCACCGACATTCCTGTAGCCGTCTCCAAACGCTGACGCTTTTCAGAATCTGAAACGACCCCGTGCCAGGCATCAAATCTGCCCCATGCTAAATCGATCTGCTCGCGTGTAAACTGATGCAGCTCCTTCGCTCTCTCTGAAAGCTGCGCGGGCGCATCGTCTGGAAACAACGCCTTACCGCCATCAAAGCTTTTCCAGATTTTGGTTGATACCCTGGCGCTATGGGAGAACAACACCTTTTCCACCCTGGGCAAAGCCACGAAATCCACACCCTTCTTCAGCCTAAATGCAGCTGCCCGCTGCTGCGCCGGTCTATGCAAAGGTTGCCAACCCACATCACGAAACTTTGCTTCTGACTGACCCGGCACATAAAAGCTTGGAGTTACCCGATACATCACGCCCGGCACCGCAGAAAATTTAACCGGTACATACCCCCGTGCTGCCGAATCCCACACCGATGTCGCAAAAAAAGATGCCACATCAAAACTATTACTGACATCTAACAGATCTGTCGGCAAGCCATAATGCTGCGCCAAACCCTCACGATCAATAAAAAGTGGCGCATCCAAAAAGGTAGCCGTTTCACAAAGCCGAACGTAGGGATGCTCCCCTATGACCATTTCAAACGCGATGCAGCGACAAAAGGCAAGAAGCTCTTCTTTCGGATCTTGTAGCCTGGCGACCGACGGTAAACAGGGCAAATACTCACTCGACTGCCCTCGATAAGCGACTAATGACCACTCGATCCCTGAGCGTAAAACAAACCGCCCCTCTTCATCCGTGAACCCGTGCAATCCCTCAACATCATCAGTAACAATGCCAGAAGGACCCATTATGTTGTATTGCTTACCTGTATTTACTTCCTGAACATCCAGGCTAGTGCGTAGCAAATCCAGCGTTAGCCAAGGGCTAAACCAAGTCTCAACAGACTTGTATGATGCCTTTGGGGTATAGCCACTTTTTCTGGAACTAATGCGTAACTGCGTATTGCAAGGCGACAAAGGCTTCCAAATCAATGGGCGCGGCATACTATTTGGATACCGGCTATGCCTCAACAAGCTTGTTGAAGTCCACAATGTATCCAGCGGCCTTCATTTCTTTTGCAATCTCGAATTGCCAGTTTGTATCATCGACATAGACAATACCGCTAATATCACTGGGTAACTCGACCCGTCCACTAACCAATGGCACGACACGAGATCTCGTTAGCTTTGCTATGAGATAGCCATGTTCAAACACCACGTTTTGACGGGCACGTGCATTTAACTCACCTTTAGCGGCAGATTCTTCTGTATTGCCACGATCATCCTCCGTGTAAAGAACGATAGCAAAACCAACATCCGTGTTTGCTTCTATTTTTTCAATAACAGTCATGCCCTTGCTTGCGAGTTCATGGAGGATTACTGCTTCGTACCCAAGCTTTTCAACAAACCGCGCCGTTTGGCTTTTTATGAGTTCATCATGACCATGGACAATAAATATGCGTTTATTTGCAATTAGTGGCTTGGGGCTAGCTAATTCAGAAAAGGTTTCAACTTGAGGTGAAAAATCGAATTCGTCATTTTGCACATCGATTCTGAGAGAGTCGATAAAAGCAAAGCATGCTTCACCATCTTCACGCATGAATGAGGTTACGTCGGACTCGCCCCCACCGACTACAAAAAATGATTTGTGCAGCTTCGCACTTAGCTTTGCCGAAGTTCCGGGCAGTTGCTGATCTAGAAATTTTGAAAACTGCGTCTTCCATGCTGAAAATCTTTCTTGCCCAAAAGAAGAACCCCTTTTCGCATACGCAGGAACTACATCGTTTTCAAGGCGTTCTCGAAAGCTCTGTAGCTTTTCCAAGACTTCTATTTTGTTCATGGTTAGCAATAGTAATTTTAATAGATTAGAAAATAGCGTCGTCTCAACTTATGGCCTACTAAGAATAATCTTCGAATACCTTATTAGGTATTGAAATGCGAGCAACAACGTATTTCCTGAGCAACGCAGCAATCTCATGAACAGGCAAATCCTTCTCCGAGAAAGATTCCCCGTGCAAGATTGAATCTCGAAGGCTCTTCAGTGTACAAAAGTCATTGTAGTTTTTCTCTGCTTCTTCTTCATTAATCTCTGGGAATAAAACCGCAGTAACAGCAATGAACTTATCGGTTAACCGGTATTTGTCTTGCATTACACCTTTAATTCGCTCCAGAAATCGCTCCCTGAGCGTAGATTGCTCTGCTTTAGTAAACGGGTAGAGAAACGAATGCTCGTAGCTCTTGAAAGATTTAGCAATGAATATTTCAAGCGCAGCCCAGCCTGATAGAAATGCTTTCAATCGATCGGCACCCACCTCAGCCATTTGAGAAAAATGCCGCTCAACCGAATCGAAGCTATTGTCCCGTTTCAATGCTGCATAGCGGCCAGCAATATTAGCAACCGCTTCCTCGGTTAAATTCCTGGATACAGTAGCTTCGGCAGACATTGAAAAAGCAAAACTGTAAACAGGCTTGTCAGCGGAATTGAGTAAATACACACCATCTGCCAGATAGGCAAAATACGATGGTGATTCGCTTTCAAATCCGACAGCAAGCTTCATAGCCTCGAGGTCCTTTTGGTGCAGCGACTTCACCTTACTCTTGTCAAGGGAATCAAACGAAACAATAAATTTCTCCTGCTCATTGAAAGGCTCCCCGATTTTGGCCTCAATCTCACCTTGTGCCTGAAAAACCAGTACTGGCTGCACTCCTACCTTCTTGTTCCTTTCTGCTTTGATTTCCTCTACTTCTAAAGATAAGGCCGTTTGAAAGTCTTCACTCCCTTGCTGACTCACCAAGCCCTTTAGTAGCAAACGCCCTATGGCTGCGGCTTCATCGATTCTTTCAAGCAGTGTATCCGTGTCGCGGGTTAATAAAAATCTAGAATTTGCCGACACTACTAGCTCAATCTGCGCACTCTTTTCAGGAAGGGATATTCCGCCAGACACACCCCATGCTGCTATATATGTATATTTCATTATTGGTCAAACGAACCACGAAGGTGCCAAGAAATAAACATGTATAGATACAGACCTCTAATAAATTTCAGAAAGCAGACTTAACTCATCGTTAAACGAAAAATTGTCCGAGGGATATCTTCTACAATCACAACAATGTTTCCCCTGGTGAATTTCCATACATTGCTATTTTGCTCGAATGAATCGTACTGAGACCCAATATAAACGACATTAAAATCAATACCATGTTCGTTTCTTAAGTAATCTGATATCTCAGGAAATGATCCCGACCGGAAATAACCATCAACATTTACGGGAAACTCCTTCTGGGTAGAACTCTCTACGGCAGTCCATGCTACAAATCCGACCCGAGTGACTTCTTTGATGAAAAACTTGTATTCACTCATCGTTTCCCCCTTATTACAAACCATGACCTGTCTAAGTCAATGCGCCGCACCTTTTGTGGCCGCATCCACAGCAACAGCACATCACAATACATGCCATCTGACTGAATCACCAAGTGCGCAGCTTCGGGAATAGCCATAAAGTAACGAATAGTTTTCGGATGCGTTACAGCTTCTTCGAACGCCGCCCCTGGAAGCGCTCAAACTTTGCGTTCAGAACAAATACGTATTCACAAATAGCAACACTGAAATCAAGCAAGTCTTTAGCATCATCTTTTGAGACCTTCTCTGTTGTTGCATGCGCCCCCAGATTGCGATTCTCTCTTAAAGCCTCACCCCAACCGTAGATCCGATCATCGATAACACCATCAACCAGAAGCTTTTTCAGGCCAGCCGCAAGTGTCTTTGTCTTTGGATCGTGATGCTTGCAAACCCCCTCAATTGAACGGCCGCACATAACCGCACAAGCACTAAAGGCTTTGGCTTTAAAACAAATCTTGGCTTCAACAAGAGAGTTACGTGCAATCTCAGGTATATCCCAATCAATTTCTGATTCAGGCGTGGGCCACAGCCTCAATGCCGAATCCCACTCATAGTCATCTTCGCCTATTTGAATTAATTCAGAAACCCCCAGCAAAGGAGCATGGCAAACCTTACATTCAAGCAACATGTACTTTGTTGGCAAGTCCGTATGGTCGGGATCAATATCAACGAACCCTTTCTCATCGCAGTCGACTTTAGACTCACAATGCGGGCATTCTGTGATCATCTGACGGACCTATAAAAAAATTAAGCAGCTGCAAACTCTGAAATCTGTTCATTATCAAGCGAATCAACAACGGTCACTTCTTCACGCAGCTCGTTACAAATATCCTGAAATGCAATCTGGCATTTGACTGCGCTAACGGCTGGGCCTTCAACCGCAAACAATACATTTTGCGGCACCAAACCTTTCTTACGTAGACGTTTTACTCTATCTATCCAAGAGGCACCGTGCTGGATAATCTTTGAAGGTTCATTGTGGTTAAGCGCAAATGGCTTGATAACCTTACCGACCGTCTCATCGCCTGAAAACTGAACCAAAGGAAAGTGCCCAGACACAAACTCATCGCCAAGGGTAAGCGCTTTAAACGGCCGCTCAAGCTTCAAACTGTCAACCAGCGCCTTGACTCTGCGCGTAACAACCGTATCGCGGTACTCATGAGTCGCAAATTCTCGCTCAACATAGTACCGAAACAGTTGCTCAAGCGTTTGTTCAGGTTTGTCAGACAAACGTGGGCGCGCTTCGGTCAGCTTAATAATTGCCTCACGCGGATGCGTCAACGCCATAAACAATTTCCGGCGCTCAGAAACATCAGAGCATTGCTCACGCACGTAAGCCTGCAGCCTCTGTAACTCAAACTTGAAGAGTTTGACCGACTCCTGATACACCTTCGAATCTAGCTCAGTAAAAAAGTCTGTAATCCGGCCGTATCTTCTTGTCTGCAGCTTGAAGTCAAAATAGCCCGTCTCTGGGCACATCAGCACAATACCCACATTGGCAAACTCACCGGTCTCCTGATATGGCAGGAAACGGATAATGGAATACCGGCACGCAAACTTATTCATACCTCTTTCCATAGTGCGTCTTGTGTTTTACACCTTCCAATAGCTGACCGAACAGCGTCTAGACTAAACTCACCACTACTTTCAGCATCTCTTAGCCACACCAATGGCAAAGTATCGCAAGCCTGCTGAAAAGCCGCCAACGCTTTTCTAAGCTTTTCTTCATACTCCGATCTTAGCAGGCAATCTGCCGATACTGTTGACCAATCACGAGCAAAAACATGATAGTTGAGAAAAAACGTCGGAAAGAATGATGGATCAAAAGATGCATCAAAATCAATGACCAACAGAGACTTGGAAACATGGTCCCATAGAAGATTTGTGTTGTTTTCTTCTCGGTCCTGGTTTCGCACCCACCAATCAAACACCACAAGGTCACGGCGTAACTGCTGCTCTACAGAATCCACAAAGCCGAGCTCAAACCACTGATACCCCTGCTGACTAGCAGAAGCAAACGCGACGCCAGCTCCAATGTTCTGCCATATTTCAGGTGTCTCAACCAAAAGTTCTGAAGAAACGTTCGCCAGACAAAACGGCGGTACAGGCAAGCCAAACGCCCGAGCCAGGTGACCAACAATCCACTCTCGACAGCGAGCACTGCTGCTGGCATTTTGCCCTTTTACGTAATAAAGCTTCTCATCAACCCCACGGCAAAGATAGGGCTTTGATTTTCCTTGATCTGCAAAGCCAAGAATTTCAACGAGCTCTAGCACAGCTAACCCTTCGCCTGAAAAGCACCAGTTTGCGACACAAGTTGGCTTGGTCGTATAAAAGTTCGGGAATAAAGAAGCTTAGCGGTTAGCATCTGGTTTCTCTTGTAAGAGCACGCACCAAATCAGTGCCCAACCCGCTCCCTCAAAACATCCCCATTATCACTCTGCGGTTCAAATTCCGGCACGGCCTTTTTGAGGAGCGATCGAATAGCATCACTATTCTCAGCCTTTACTGCAGCCTCTAACTCAAACAACAAAGGTTCCAGCTCATCCCAGCGCAGCGCATGTTCAGATGCACGCATAATCCGTGTGTGTGATGTCGGCAAGGTGTTATCACCAATTAGTAGTTCTTCGTAAAGCTTTTCGCCTGGGCGTAGTCCAGAGAACTGAATCTCTATATCTCCATCCGGATTGCCCTCGTCTTTATGCGAGAACCCACTCAAGTGGATCATGCGCTTGGCTAGATCGAGAATCTTTACGGGCTCTCCCATATCCAACACCATGACATCACCGCCCTCGCCCATTGCTCCAGCCTGAATCACCAACTGTGCAGCTTCGGGGATAGTCATAAAGTAACGAATAATCTCTGGGTGCGTTACTGTCACCGGCCCACCATTCTTAATCTGTTCGCGAAATACAGGAACAACAGAACCGCTGGAGCCTAATACGTTTCCAAAACGAACCATAGTAAGCTTAGTTGTATGCACGCCTAATTGATTTTCTTGCAAGCTTTTCGCCTGAAGCACCAACTCAGCGATACGCTTGGAGCAGCCCATGACGTTAGTCGGCCGTACTGCTTTATCGGTTGAAACCAAAACAAATGTTTCGACCCCACATTGGCACGCCGCTTCCACAGTACGCAAGGTGCCAAATACGTTATTCCAAACCCCTGCAGCCGGATTCATTTCAATCATCGGTACATGCTTATAGGCTGCCGCATGAAACACCGTTTGCACCCCGAAGCAGCGACAAACCCGGTTCAGCTTGTTAGCATCAAGCACCGACCCTAATACCGGCACAATGGTTGCCGAGATCTGAGCCAAAGTTAATTCCCGCTCAATGGCATACAGCGCAAATTCACTGAGCTCAAACAACACTAAAGCCTTAGGCTGTTGCGACAAAATCTGACGGCATAGTTCCGAACCAATCGATCCCCCCGCACCTGTTACTAGAACTACCTTATCAGCAATGTTCTGGTGCAACAAAGCTTCATTCGGCTCTACTGGCTCACGCCCCAGCACATCTTCAATCTCTACTTCACGAATGTCTTCAACTTTCACCTCGCCATTAGCTAGGTGAGACAACCCGGGTAATGTACGCACATGCACTGGCAAATCAGATAATGACTTAAGCACTTCCTTTTGCCGCGCGCGGCTTGCTGATGGCATAGCAAGCAATACATCAGTAATACCTAGACCAGATTGAATCAGTGCTGGCACATCACTGGGAGCATATACCGGTAGCCCGTTAATGGTTCCCTTCCATAAACGGTGGTCATCATCCACAAAGCCAATTGGTTTTATTTCAACCCCTTGGCGTAAGCCAGCCGCAATCTGACGGCCAGCAAAGCCTGCTCCATAAATCAAGGCAATTCCTTGACCATTGCCCTGCAGCGTTTTACGGAGCCAACCATGCAGCAAATATTTAGCCGCCAAGCGGGAGGATCCAACCCCTACAAACAACAGAACCGGTTGAATAATGCCAATTGACCGAGGCACCCCGTCAACACCGATAATTAAGAATGGGACGGCATACAACAAGGCATAAAGTGAAATAGCTCTCACCAACGACAATGTCGCAAACCAACCACTGAATCTGAAAATTGCGCGATAAAGTCCCATCTTAATGAAGATTGGGAGTGCAATAAGAATTGAAGCACTACTGGCGATTAGCACAGCCCCAGAAAACGCTACACCATCATCAAACCGTAGGCAAAAGGCTAACCAAGTTGTTACAACACATAAACTCGTATCCAGCGAAAACACGATTAGCTTTTTTGCAAAGCGTGGTAACTTCAACAGTCCCTCGAGAATCAATCGCTTCCCAAGCATCACTTCTTCACCCCGTCACCCGCGCCCTTACCGCTCAGTGTCAAGACGATGTATTTAAAGTACTTTGATAACGTTAGGTTTTTAAGCATATCGGCATCAGTCTCTGCCAAAAGCTTGGGGGTGGACATATCGACGTTGTTGACTTGTGCCAATCCGGTAATACCTGGCCTTGCTTTAAAAACACCTCTTTGTTGACGCTCATTAATCAGTTCAATCTGATTAAACAAACATGGCCTGGGTCCTACCAAGCTCATATCTCCCATCAACACATTCCAAAGCTGCGGTAGCTCATCAAGCTTGGTGCGTCTCAAAAAAGCACCCAACGGGGTGATCGCTGAAGCATCTGCCAAATGCGAAGCAACAGACACTGTATCGGGTCGCATGGTGCGAAATTTAAACAAGGTAAAAGGAGTTTGCTCTCGCCCAACTCGAACCTGGCGAAAGACCGGCGAGCCGCTATCGAACAGACCAATCACATAAATAACCAACAGCACCGGCGCCCCAAAGAGCAGCCCTAAAATAGAAAACAAAAAGTCTAATATACGTAACACTACACTCACCGCCTCACTGCTCTGCGCAGCCCCTCATCTACCGACACTGGAGGTTTCCAATCAAGCAACTCACACGTCTTGCTAATGTCTAACTGCAGGGAACCTATCAAACGATGAGCCACACCCCTCTTACCCAGACAATTTGCAACAAAAGCCAAAAGACCGGCAGGCACTGGTAACAAGCGCGCCGGTCGTTTCATGGCCGCGCCTATTTTTTGCAGCAAAATCGTTGTGGAGAGGTCGTCCCCATCACTCACCAAAAAAGTTTGATTCGCCGCCTTAGGGTGTACCACACAAGTCAAGATCAAATCAACTAAGTTATCAAGACTCACAAAACTGCGGCGGTTTTTGGTTAAAGCCCCCAAAGGCAAGGGCAAGCCACGCGCCACCCAACCCAGCAAGCTGGAGAAATTACCCTTCACTCCTGGACCATACACCAAAGGCGGACGGATTATGGTTAACTCCATCCCCGTCGCTTTTGCTAACTCTTTCAAACTCGCCTCGGCTTCAGCTTTTGAAAGACCATAGGGGTCCTCGGGCGCAGGAATATCATCTGCGACAAAAGGTCGCCCCAAGAATGTCGACTCACCATTCACCTTTATGGAGCTAATATAAACAAAACGTTGCACTCCCGCCGATGCAGCGCTACGAGCCAATTTGAGCGTACCGTCCACATTGACTCTACGAAAGGCAGCAAGGGAATCCGTGGCCGCTTCATTCATGACATGCACACGTGCAGCACAATGAACCACAACGTCAACATCTACGAGAGCGATCTTCCAATCGGTATTCTCATCAATATTGGGAACGATAATTGCAGAGTTTTTATCACCATCTAACCACCTAGGCTGATTTTGATTTCTCAGGACTGGCCGCACTTTAAGTTGACGTTTCTTTGCAGCATCAAGAACAGCACTTCCCACAAAACCACTAGCACCGGTTAACAAAACAGTCATCTTCTCTCTCAACTTGTAACGATTTCATCCGAAAATACCCATTTCGCGCATCATCAGCGCATTGACTTTATGCACATCGTATTTTAGTTCTGCCATTTGACGACTACGTAGCCCCATGCGAGCAATCAATTGAGGATTTTCTACAAATTTCATCATGGAGATAACTAACGAATCAACATCACGCACTGGGACCAAAAAACCATTTTCACCATCAACCACCGTCTCGCGACAACCTGGGACATCCGTCGTAATAATCGCGCGGCCCATGGCCATAGCCTCCTGGGTACTAGCTGGCACCCCTTCGCGATAGGAAGGCAGCACAAAGACGCTCGCCTGTCGCATCCAAGGCTCAACGGAAACATGCCCATACCACTCTAAAATCCCCTCTTCTACCCATCGATTCATTCTCTCAGCCCTAATTGCACCGGGATTGTCATCTAAACCACCCAACACAACAAATCGAACTTTGGGATGCAGCTGCTTTACCCTTTTCGCTGCATCCGCAAATTCCTCAATACCTTTTTCACGCAGAAGCCGAGCCACAAATAAGAACGTGACCGGGTCAGTCACTGCTACCGAGAACGGCCACTGGACCAAATCCACACCGATACCACCAAGCATAAAAGTTTTACGCTGCTCGACCAATCGTAATTGCACAAACTCATGCAAATCATCTGGATTTAAAAAAAATATCTTGGTAGCAGCACTTAAACCAATGCGATACATACCCTGCACCAAGAATTTTAGCAATTGACGTTTGGCACTTAATTGCGACCCATTTGGTGTAAAGACAAACCCCAATCCTTCTATCATCGCAATACGATTTTTTATACCGGCCAGCATTGCTGCAATCGAACCATAAATCACAGGCTTAATGGTGTAGCCCAGCACATACTGGGGACGCACACGGCGCATCAATAACCACAAAGCGAATAACGCAAACAAATCTGCTAGAGGATTCTGCCCCGTACGCTTCATTGGGAGATTATGGACTAGAACACCATTCGCTTCTAAATTCTTACGTATCGCACTACCTGATGCAAGTCCAGGACCCACAACATGCAATACAAATCCCTTGGCTTGAAGTGCGCATATAAGATCTTTTCTAAACCCCACCAGAGAAGGCGCGTGGTTAGCAATCATTAAAAATTTCATTTGGTCAAAAGCGTCGTAAACATCACTCATTCAGATTGATCATTGCCCCAAACCAAAAGCTTTTGATAAAGCTCTGCAAGTAAGGTTTTCTTGTCAACCAGATTTCTAGAGGCTTCAATCACCTCTTTTTTTTCAAAACGTCGAGCATGTCGACAAAAATCTATAATTTCGGTCAACTCTTCAGAACCATGCTTGAAATATAAAAAATCATCATTAAAAACATCTTTATAATCACCATAAACAGGCAATCCCAACATCAAATATTCACGTACCTTCAACGGGCAAGCCTGTTTCATTTTTTTTCTCCTTAATGCAAATGAGGCAAGCCCCACCCAGCATTGAGCACTGAGCCCTCTGATTTGCTGTTGATCCAAAGGACCATGAACCCTGATACGATGGTCCTGAGTAAAGGCCAGCAAATCAGTAGGCACCTCCCCTACCAGATGCAGAACAAAGTTTTCCTTGCTTTTTTGAACTTGATTCAGCAGTAAATCTAAACCATGCCATGGAGCAAAATTTGCTATAAAAAGCAATTCAGGAACATCTGTATTACGCCTATCTTCCACTTCACTGTCATTTAGAACAATCCCATTGGGGTACACGTAACATTTCTTGAATTTGGAACTTGCCCGTTCTAACTCATAGTTGACAATTTCCTGCGTCATCCCAATGATTCCGGCGGCATTACGTATGGAATATTTTCCAATAATCTTTTCTAGATATGCACGCACAAAGCCTACCAAGCCTCCCGGCAACTCAAGTTCGTCCACCTCAAAAGTATGATGGACAAAATAAACGGGTCTTTTGCACGCACGCACAAACGCCAGTTGGAAAGGATCATGAACATAATATCGCAGTAAATAGATGTCGACCTGATGCTGTTGCCGCAATAACCATTCATAATATCTTTTTCTCAATCGGAACCAAGCTAAAAACTTACTCGCTGACGAACTTATTTTTTTATGGTCTATAGCATCATCCGAGCAAATAATCGCTTGTCTATTCGGTGTATTATTTGGGCAATACATTCTCACGCGCCAATCAATATCCAACGCATCAGCTGCCTCCTGCTCCCAACTCATTTGGGCCAAAATACCAGAAGGGGGCGTTAAAAGAGATGCACTATGCAGTACTCGTATCTTTTTTTCAGTATTGATCATTTGTTTATATTGTTGTTCAAAATTTGCACAATCCGTCGCACTCCAACTCGCACCCCATTTTCTCTCCATCCTTCCCACGAGTTCCTAGTAGCGCAACCAAATTTGATTCAGCACCACCATCGCCAATGAGCTCAAACCGTACCTATTTACACGTTTAAACATTGAAGTGTAGTTGATACCATCTACAAAAATTTGCCCAACGCCATACCTGCCAAGAAAAATCTTTTTGGCCAGAAATGATCTGATCAAACTCTCGTAAAAGAGCTTCTTGGTTAATAAAGGGTAGACCCATATCAAGCTTTAGCCACTGTCTCACCGTATCGGCCATTGGTGTTAACCAATCCTTCTCTGGTGTAGCAAAACCAATTTTATCTTTTCTATCTAACACATCATCAGGAACGATTCCGCGCATCGCTGCCCGAAAAACACGTTTCGTCTCCCCCTTCTGAGAAATCAAAAAATCCTCCGGCATAGAAAGCAGCAGGTCTACCATACTTATCGTTAAAAAAGGGACACGACTCTCTATAGAAAACCTCATCGAATTTCGATCACCATGTCGCAGCAATGGCATCAAACTTCCACCAGACAAGCTATGCGCCAATTCAGAGACGACTCGACGACCCCTTAAAGTAGACTGTACGGCATTAAAAGGAAAACCAAGCACTATGCCGCGTTTTCGCAGCTCAGAACCATTAATCCAGGCAGGCTCACTACTGTCTCCGTGAAGAGAGCGCAAAAAATCATAAAATTTTCCCCCAGCTAGTAAAGCGAGAAATCGTTTCAGCGCTCCAATTCGACTTTGCCCTGACCTCTGAGACCAATCATTAAGGAACTTCCACGCCTTTTTCAATTGCAGAGTTTCAACAAGGCTGAGAAGACGTTGTCCAGGATATCCGTAATAACCCGCCAACATTTCATCAGCACCCTGTCCTTCCAACGTAACAGTAATGCCCGAATCTCTCGCAAGTTTAAACACTCGATATTGAGCATAGATACTTGTGCTCCCAAACGGCTCCCCCTGGGCCAGAATCATTTCATCTAAATCTCGAGCCAGATCATCAGAAGAAACATGCACTTTATGTGGAATAGCACAGACGTGGGAATTAATGCGGTCTACCCAATGCTCTTCATTAACGTCACTGCCAGCAGCAATAAAGCTAAACGTGTGAATAGGAAGATCTGGATCAATATGTCGCATCGCACAAACAAGAGCTGAAGAATCAACCCCCCCTGAAAGGGCTGCACCTAGCGGTACATCGCTTCGCAAATGGATGCGGACGTTTTGAAGGAATTGTTCTCTGACCTGTTCAACAGCATGCTCAAAACTCCAACCGGGTCGCTCTGAGATGTTTGGATACCACCAGCGTTCTGGAACGGCAGCTTTAGAAGTCGACAAATCAACACGCAGCAGATGACCAGGCAACAATTGATGTATACCATCAAAAAAAGTATCCGCGGTACAATCATATGAACCATGAACGAGATAGTCATATGCACGCTGGTAGTTTAATTGTGGCTTAGTCTGAAGCAATTCAAGAAGGGCAGGAATTTCAGATGCAAAGATAAAGCTCTCTTCATCAATTAAATAAAAAAATGGCTTTATTCCAAAAGCATCGCGTACACATGTTAACGTAGAAGCGATCTTATCCAAAACTACAAAAGAGAACATACCAACAAGACGAACTAGTGAGTGTCGTCCCCAATGAACCCATGCAGTCAACAAAACTTCAGTATCTGACTCAGATTTGAATACGTATCCGAGTTCACTAAGTTCAGTTCTAATTTCACGATAGTTGTAAATCTCCCCATTAAAAACTATGGAATAACGGCCATCTGAACTATGCATGGGTTGATGGCCACCGTCACTTAAATCAATTATAGATAAACGTGTATGTCCCAAAGCAACTTTTTTATTATTAAATTTGAACAACTTATAATCGCTATCATCTGGCCCACGGCGAGAAAGTTTTTCTAGCGCTTTAGGTAAAATCTGGGTAATTATTTCAGAGTCAGTAACTAACCAGAGGCCACCTGCGATACCACACATATAATTAGTCCTATTTATAGTTATATATAAAATATATATTCATACCAATTCAAATGAATTACAACGTTCCAAAAGGATTAGATTTTTTAATTGGAATTTTTGTAAAAGCGATAGGTAGTATATATCTAGTCATGGAAGAATCTAAAAACTATTCCCACTATTGATAATGTTACAGGATTAAATACTCACGTTTAGTCGAAAGGTGATTTATCCGCAATCCAGTAATATACGCAATTTATTTATATGCTCTTCGATTTTTAATATCGGCAAGTGAAATTAAACCGATTGACAATGGCCAATAAAGGTTATCAATCATATTGTGTGTAAAAAACGAAAAATATAAGAGCAACCCAACCATGAGCGGTGCCACATTTACAGTATTAAAATAGCGCCGATATTTAACCAAATAATAACCCAACGCCAAAACCAATAGATAGCCAAGCACACCGTATTCAACAAGGATTAAAAAATGCTGATTGTGCGGTCCGTTATCTGGAAATTTCGGCCACAGCTGTGTATGTATAGCTCCGTTACCAAAAATTGGATTGTTTAAAAACTCATCAATGGCATAGATCAGAACATATTTCCGCTCATTAACATTATCTTGTTCAGCATAATAAAGGTCTGGATTAATATCAGTGCTTAAGCCCAGTGCATATTCCAGTCTACCAATCCCAACATCAAGAAATAGTTCTTTATCTAATAAAAACTCGCCGCAAAATAAAATAGTTATAAAAAACAATGGAAGAAAAAGAATAGTAAAATAAAATATAGACTTACGGGGAAAAATCCTAAATATAATTGCACCAATAAAAAATAGAATCCAACCGAAAATTCCTGCACGTGAAAATGATAGAAAAATCCCTATAAACGCGAAACAAGTTAGCCAAATCCGCAAACTACTTTTAACCCAAGGGAGCGAAAAGAGCACCAGCAAAAGCAAAGATTCAGAAACCTTATTTGGATTTATAAAAGTGGAGCTTGCACGCCCAGCAGGTGCGCCAGGAGTACCGATTGGATACAGGATGCCTGGTTGAAAAAAATCGAATAGTTGTAAAATTACGACCAGAAGAATCAAAAAAAAAGCGATACGACCAATAATACGTCGATTAACGTAATTCAATCCATACACAAAGAAAAAAATAATAAAAAGATAGTTGACTCTTGTTATGGTTAAGGATGCCTGATTGTAATATCCGGAAATTATCAAATATAAATAATGCAATAAATTTAAGGCAACAAAAGCAAGAAGTAAAGAAGCAAAGATAGTTTTTATGTATTTAGAAAAGGAAGGGAAATCGTTTACAACTAATGGCGCTATAATAATTAGGAGAAAATAATAAACGTATTTTGGAAGTAAACTACCTTCAGTTAGGACTTCGAAATAGTTTCCGAGATCGAGAAACGCGACAGCCAATATAAAGAATGCAACAAATTTTGAATATAAACCTGAAACAGCATTCACCTCTGAAGTAGCAGTGGAATCAATCCAATAATTCATATAAATAATAAAAAAGCGAAATAACCAAATGTATGTATTTTACACTCCTTGCAGTTAATATTTACTGAATTTTATAATATCTGACTTAATCCTTTCTGCGATTAACAAGGGGTTGTGCCAAGTTTCAACGAATTTACGTGATCGTTTAGCCAAAGCATGCAAATCACTCCTCGGCATATCTAAAATCTGTGAAATTACATCAAATATATTTGATTGATCGGCAACTATGATTGGCAACTCATCTCGCATTTTACCTGGAATGAATAACAAGTCTTCATTTCGAATGTAGCAGACAACAGGCTTTCCTAGTGCCATTGCTTCTACCGCGAGCCCACCGTACCATCCTGCAAATAATTGATCAACAAGTATATCTATTGATTTATAAATCTCCTTTGCATCCGCATGACTTTTACCTTCAACAAGAACCAACTCAACGGCGTAGCCTACAGACTTAAGTCTTTCTATACAATCAATAATTATATCTGTTCCCTTTACATCTCGATTAGTTGGTGCGTGGCCTATTCGAATCGGGCGTGCACTTATCTGTGTGTATGTAGGATTCCATTCTTTGATACTAATATGAGAATATGGTAAAAACTCAGCATTATCATTTAAAAGATACAATAAATCAGGATTTAGGGAATATATCTTGTCTGCGAATAATGCATAAAATTTCGAACGGAGCTTTTTATTAAAGTCTGATAGTTTGTTATAGTAATCGGTATCTACACGATCAGCTATGCTTATACGAAAATTTTCTAAACAGTAACGACCTTGCCTTACATCGTCACCTTGATATTGAATAAAAATTGTTTTTCTGAGGATTTTTAGCATCATGACTTCAACTACCGCCATGACAGTTGAGTAAAGGTAATAAAATGGATACAGTAGACGCATCCAAACGCTCGCTTTTTTTAGGTTTGCAGATGGAAATGGTGTGAAAAGGCTAGTTCCAAAATTAAAAAAAGCCACATCACAATTAAAAACATATTTCAATGCAGCGATTTTTTTGAGTTCCGTAACCAAAAGATTATCTTCGAAATTTGCTATAAACTTATCTGCTGGATATCCTAGATAGTTTTGTTTTATAGCCCAGGTCTCGCTATTCAAGCCGATTTTATTCATGTGACGGCTTGTGCATTGAGGATTGCCACCAACAGTGGAAGGCAAATGAATTACTTTTTTTATAGTTTTCACTATTACAAAAACACAATGTGGAAATTTTAGAATTTATCTATTCATTTATATTGCAGGATATTGCTCAGCTTCCCTTTTCGATAAAGCCAAACAAATAGCACTATTAGACATGACAGCTTGCCGAACAATGTAAGCGTGGAGTTAGCGAATAAATTCAATATGATACAAGTCGTAAATATGACTGCACACTGAAATATCAAATTAATTATTTCCTTTTTATTAAATACAAGCGAATGAATTCTCTGTGTTACAAAAAAGTACACCAAGGTTAGTGTTAATGAAGTTGTCAAATTTGAGATCGCCGCTCCCAACAGTCCAAAAAGACTTACCATTGTCGCCGATGTAACAACTGAAATAAAAGCAACGATCCAAGTGGCTTTGGCTATCATATCTGATCTCTTCTCGAATATCATCCCTAACCCTGTAATCTGAGCAGTTCCAATTATTGCGACAGAAAATGACAATGTTGACACAACCACTGTAAGACTTCCATATTCCTCAGGAAAAAAAAGAGTAAATATATGAGGCACAAGAATTGAAATCGATGCGGCTGCAAATACGAGCAAAGCAATTAGACGAATTAAAATTTGGCCTACCTTTTCCCTATAATTTTGATCCTCAGCCTGTAATCTAAGAATCTGTGGAGACCATGCGAGAGAGAATGCCGTATTAACAAATGACACCATTGACGCAAGCTTTATTCCAATCGAATAGAATCCAACGTCAGCGTCACTCTTTAACATACCGAGCATCCACATATCAATTGAAGAAATCAGCAGTTGTGCCATGCCTACAAATATAAATGGGTAGCCATACCTCACCAACCGCTTTATTTGTATTGAATTTGGTCGTCGCGTGACGGCCTTGTTCAGTCCAAACATAACCAACGGCAGAAGTACAATATTTCCCAGTATCACACCAATGAAATATCCAAGCACACCCGTATTAAAATAAACAACTAGCGCAAGCGCAATTGAAATAACGACAATGTTTCTGAACACTGCAACAAAGAAATATCTCCAATGGGCAGAATACAATCTCATCACATCCTGACCATACTGTAATATTTGCAAAGGCATCACAGATACTATTGCGAGTAAAGCAATTGGGATTTGCCCAATATTCCACAATCCTGTACTTTTTGCAGTGTAAATTATGCCAATAGATAGAACTATAGAAGCTCCGGACAGAAATACTACCCCAAAAAAGCCTGCTGAAATAATTTCATTTCTACAAGATTCATTTGCTGGTGCGTCAAAATAGAACCTATGAGCTGCATTACTCAATCCGCAGTTTGCAAATAAGCCTACCATACCAACGAGACTTGTAAGCAACGCAATCTGGCCATATTCACTTACAGAGAAGAAGTGTGTTAATAAAGGCAGTGCTAATAAGTTAAGTCCACGAGCAAGAGCTTCCGCGGCTCCGTATACCAATATTGGCGCAATTGATAATCGGAAAAAGATGGCCATTCTAGTTTTTCGTTAACAGTTTACTAAGCCCTTCATCAATTTTTGTAAAATTAAATGGTGCATATTTACGTAAAATTGAAACGTCTGCTATAAGATCAGAATCACGCACACTCTTAGAAAATTCAAATTTTGGATTACGGTCAACTAACAACCCTAGTTTATTTGCAATGGTGCGTACTGAATATGCTTCCATTCCAGCTAGGTTTATGATCGAATCGCCACCATTGCAAATAATTTCCAACAATGCGCGAGTAGCATCTTCAATATAACAAAGCGATATCTTTAAACCATCTTTATCATTTGGGTCGTCAAGTCTTCCTTGCAATGTAATTGGCAACCCTTTCAGTACACTATTTAGCAAATTTCCAACAAGCCTTCCCTCTTGTCTAGGACCATACACACCAAATGGCCTTACTATAACGACCTCCATGTCTTGGCGGAATAGATTTAGAGCTTCCTCTCCCTGTAGCTTACTTAATGCATACCAACCATCACGACGAACCGGCGCACCTTCCTTTATAGGGAGAAATGATGGGGCGTACACTGTACCTGTGGAAATGTAGATGAACCTCTTAACACCAGCCGCTCTCGCAAGGATAGCAGCTCGAGTTGCGGAGTAAACATTGACAGCCAGTACATGTGCTGACTCTTCTGGCACTTGTCTGAATCGGGGTGACTGAGCCATGTATACAACAGTTGATGTATGCGGTGATATCAAAAAGTTTTCAGGCAATATTCCTGATACGGGATCTATGCCATAACCATTCGAGCTACTTGCGCCAATTGCGTTCATTCCCTGAGCATTAAGTGCATCCATCAAATGACTACCCATATACCCCCCACTTCCTATTACCAATACACTCATCAATTAGCTCCTAAATTTTGGTACGCAAGACTTAATCGGTTTGCAAATGCATCTGTAGAATGATATTTTTCTATGTACGATCGCCCTTGGCGGCCAATTTCTGGAAGTTTATCTCGATTTTTAACTAAAAAGTGCAAATCACTTTTTAACGTATTTACATGTGTATTGATTATTGGACACTCTTTTGAATGCAGCAAATATTCCTCAGGCTTGCGTATAAAACACATAACTGGTTTACCAAGAGCCATTGCTTCTAACGCAAAGTAACCGTGAAAGCCAACAACACACTGATCAAAAATTACATCAGCCGTTTGGTAAATCTTTATCGCCTCTGCATTTGGAACCCGTTCCACCATCACCAGCTCGATAGAAACACCCTCATTTTTCAACTCCTCTATAGCAGATTCAAGGTAAGATGTTCCTTTAAACATGCGGTGGTTTGGCGCATGTACTACCCTAAGTGGAGCATCTGAATGCGACTGTGGATATACGGGTTTAAACCGTTTTCCTTCGTTCGACTCCAAATCTACAGGCCAAAAATAAGTACTATTAGTGCTACCTGGCGTGTACTCAATCATATCTCCCATTGAAAAACACTTGGTTGCAAACTTACTGACCAAATTTACATTGGCACGACCTGCCGCATCATCGCAAATACAAGCAACTCCAACTTTCGTACAATCAGAGCAACAATTTGGCTCCCCAAGCGCCAAAGTGACCTGGCGTACTCTAACGTCTGCACCGTAGGTCCATATAAAAAGTCGAATCCCCAAAAGACGGTAAATTCTAAGTTCTAATAGATTAAATTGACGGCGTTTCTTTGATAGTAAAATTCCTCCATCAAAGTAAGCGTGCACTTGGCTGGCCGTTGTACAAATTAACAAGAATGCTAAATAGGTTGAAATTATAGACAGATATCGATTGCCTAGAAAAAGCTTATCCAAAACAAAATCAAATTCATCAGTAATATAATAAGTTGTTCTGACCACAGATATCGAGTTAAAACCTAATTTTCTTTCGGCGCGACAGTTTTTTGCCATATTCAGAATTGGCGCGCCAGTCCAAACACTTATCTTTGAATTATTCTTCGAAAAAATAAAAATCTTACGAAAAAGCCATACAAGTGGCAAACAGGCGATAACTACGGCATCTAGAGCAAACAAGATAAATGTTCGCAAGTTTTTCCTTTGGAAGAGCATATGATTATCTACGCTTTATCCCGCGCACTGTAATTCCGTAGTGATCAAGATGATGATGTATAACATCAATCCCCGCATCAAAAAACCATTTCTCGACTTCATCAATTGTATGACGACTGCAGAGTTGCGGATGATACCAATCGTAATTGATCGCCACATTATCTTCTATTTTTAAATCTGGGTTCCAAAAGCATTTCAGGAAGAAATGGTATATAAAACGTTGAATATCGTACTCTCCAGCCTGAATACCAAGAGTTTTTACTTCGGGCACCGTCACCTTGATACCAAGCTGCGAGAGAGATCTACCTAATTCGGTTATTTCACGCATCTCATTCATTGCTGCTTCATATGGAAGCAAAGAAATTGCATCGCGAACGAGATCATCTGCGTACTCTCGAATTGGGGCCTTTTGCTTATAGACATAAATAGCAATCTCACCATTAGGTTGAAGAAGCTGACAGAGGTTTCTAAATGCTCCTTCTGGGTTTGCCGTGTGATGGAGCACCTCCTGACAATATATAAGATCAAATAGTCCAAGATCTTTGAGATCCCCTAAAAGATCTTTCTCTCTGATTTCAACATTCTGCAAATCCTTTAAATTTTCGGACGCGACCGTTGCTGCAGTAAGGTCGATACCATAGATCGACGCAGAAGGTGACGCATATCTCTGAAGTAGTGCAGTAACTCGGCCATTTCCACATCCAGCATCAAGAATTCGTTTTCTCGGTTTCAACCAATTAGAAAACTCTGACAGGGTCGGCACACCGTTTCTTCCCAGTATCCAATCGAAAATGTCTGAGCCTGGTTTTAAGGTTTCTGAAAATGCTAAATCTTTATTTTTTTCCCACTTGTCTTTAAAACTCACAAATGTTTGCTGTTTGTTACCCATGAATTTTCCTAAATAAATTTTAAAATCTGATCGATGATGACTAAAAGTTAACCAGCAGCTTCAATGCGTTATTGGCAGCACGATAATTTTAAATCAACGAAAAGAGCATTCGAGTCGATAAATATTGGCTTTTGAAATACAACATTAAGATTCTTTAATCTCCTATCACACCCGCTCTCACTGCAAGTCTACTCGATAAAACTCTCACACCACTTTTCAAGATTAAGCAACGACCATATCAAAAGGCGTCTGTTTTCTTTTCCTTCCAAATGCTCATTAACTAAAGATTGCACTGATTTTCGGTCAAGATAATCATATATTCGAGCGTGACTATTGTAGAGTTTTCGCCTTACATACTCGATACTTTCGCCCTTGAACCAGCTCGCATCTGGTGCGGAAAATCCTTGCTTTTCCCTATTAGAAATAACTGCTGGAATATGGCGCTCCATAACTTTCCGTAAAATCAGTTTTCCGTCCTTAGTTTTTTGGAAATATTTAGCGGTCTTTGATCCGGGTTCATTTTCATTCAACTTAACAACTGCCCCTAAATTTCCAAGCTTCATCCGTGCGGGAATCTTCATTGCAAAGTCGACTAAATCATTGTCCAAAAATGGGACGCGGGTTTCTAATGAGTGTGCCATGCTTAGCTTATCTTCAACGACAAGTAAGCCATGTAAGAATGTTTTAGCCTCAAAATATAATGAGTGATTTATGTAATCTTCTGGGCGAGTAAGTGAGGCGGCATGCTTATTAAAGACGCCCCGGAAAATATCGCGTGTAGAAACACTACACACCTCTTTCTCGATTGGCGAAAAAACACGTTTTATAGAAACATCTGGAATCAGTCTCTGCCAAAATCCATAGTACTTATCAACATAGTGACTGAAGTCATCATTGACAACGGCCCGGTAATACCGCCAGGGATAACCACCAAATAACTCATCACCACCGGCCCCGGACAATACTACCTTTACAAATTTACTCGCTAGTTGAGCGGCATAATAGTTTGGGTAACTTTGACCCACTCTTGGCTCTTCGATATGCCATGCTAGGCGAGGCATAACACGCTCCATATCCCCCGCTTTAAGCACCATTTCATAATGCTCTGTCTTAAACTTGTATGACATGTATTCTGCTGTTGCGCGCTCATCAAACCCCATTTCAACACCCGAGGCTGAATTAAGGTCAAACCCGCATGTAAAAGACTTAATATATGGCAACTGTTTAGCAGCTATCGCGGTAACTGAACCGCTATCCATCCCTCCGCTGAGATAAGCACCCACATCAACATCACTCACCAGTTGTCGTGATACGGCCTGAACAAATAAGCGATCCAGCTCTTCAATGTACTCCCGTTCGTCAACCGCTCCTTCCGGTTCCACAAAATTATAGTCCCAGTACTCAACAGGTAGTGTTGATTTCTTTTCTTGCTGGATTTCTAGATACGAGCCAGCCGGAAGTAGCATTACTCCTTCGAAGAGAGTCTGGTCGGTAAAAAAGTTCTGGAACGTCATATATTCCAGCAACCCTGGCTTGTTCATCTTGGCTTGACATTCACCGCTTGCCAGAATTGCTTTAATCTCCGAACCAAATACAATTCCATTTGCTAGAGTTGCATAATATAAAGGCTTAATTCCGAAGCGATCTCTGGCTAACAAGAGTTTGCGACGAGATTTGTCCCACAGAGCAATTGCAAACATTCCATTGAAGCGAAGTAACGCATTAGAGCCCCATTCAACAATCGATTTAAGAACAACCTCAGAGTCTGTATTTGAATGGAAATGGTAACCTTTTGCTTCGAGTTCTATGCGTAGCTCTCGGAAATTGTACACCTCTCCATTGAATGCAAGCACATATTGCCCATCTTCTGTTGCCATGGGTTGGTGCCCAGCAGCGGACAAATCAATTATGGATAAACGTCGATGTCCCAAACCTATCCCACCATCAACGTAATGGCCCTCTCCATCCGGCCCTCGATGTGCAATTGAATCTGTCATCCTCTTCAAAACCACCGGAGAGACAGGCGCTCCATCTGTATGAAACATTCCTGTGATACCACACATAGAACTATGCTTTCTAAAAGGTTAAGGGCAATTTAAATCGGGGGATTACTCTTTCTCCACTCGATCAAACGCAGAAGGCCATCACGCAATGAATATGTGTATTTGAAGCCTAGATCTGCCTCAGCCTTCTTTGGACACCCAATACGGTTCTGAACAAGACGTCGTGCATCATCAGCACTATAGGGCTTGTATGTAACTTTCAAGGCCGACTGTTTCAAATCTAGGATTAGGTCACACAACTCCTTAATACTGGTCTGTACTCCAGAACCCACGTTGTAGTTCTCATCTGTAGCATCAGACCTGAGGGCGGCAACATTACATCGAGCAACGTCCTCGACGTAAATAAAATCATAGGCCTGCGAACCGTCACCGTTAATAACAGGAGGTTCGTTAGCATCAATCTTATTGAGCATGATTGGAATAACACCTGTATATGCTGCGGTCTGATCCTGATGCGGGCCGTACACGTTCATATATCGCAAACCGACATAATTCAATCCATAGCGATCATAAAAAGCACGACACATTGCTTCACCAGCAATTTTACTTGCCCCATAGAAGTTCCGATTCATAAAAGGGTGCGTTTCCGTCATCGGAACCTCAACAGCATCCCCGTACACAGATGCCGAAGATGAATAAACTAATTTTTTTATGTTATTACGAACACAGGCTTCCAAAACATTAAAAGTACCTTCAATATTTACATGGAATGCCGTACGGGGAAAATCTTTGCAATGCAAAAGCCACATAGCGGCAAGGTGAATAACGTAATCACACCCTTTCATTGCAGAATCTAACAAATCAGTTTCTCGTAAATCAGCACCATTTTGAAATAAAACACACCGCGCGTCATTCACATAAGGGTCTAGATAACTACGTTTGCCACGAGCGAAATTGTCATACACAACGACTTGGCCAACTTCAGTTTTCAACAACTCCCCGACCACATGACTGCCGATAAACCCTGCACCACCAATAACTAAAACTTTTGCATTTGTTAAATCGTTCATTTTACTCTCCTTTAATTTATTTTTTCAACAACCATTTTGGCAAATGGCATTGAGCTCGTGAAAGCAGGCGATATTGCATTTAAAATATGGGTCTGATTTTTTTCATAAAACACCATGAAATCCGTGACCAGTTCCTTTTTTTCTACATCTAGCATTTGTGCACGAATACCTACCTTTGCGCAAGGCAAAAGGTCTTCAATTTTTAATTCTGGCAGAACCAACTTTGCCGACTTATAAAAATATTTCTTCAAGTACTTAGGTGACTCTTTCCAAACGAGATTTCGGAACCCCTGCTTATTGTAATAAAATTGTTCTGCCAATCTCATACAGATTTGAACACCATCGTAAAAACCTATTCCTTTAAGACCTTGATAGTTTTCACGACCAAAAGCAGGAGCAGCGCTCGGCCCAAGATACACACTACCATCTATTGTAGTTGTTGTATGCACACCTAAAAAAGGAACTCGCAAGTCTGGGACAGGATAAATTAAGTGATTCGGCTTAACATTTGACGACTTAGACAGTTTCCAATACATTCCTTTGAAAGGAAGCAGTGTTAGATTTTGTGCTACACCAAACAAATGGGAAACTTTATCTGCATGAAGGCCCGCGGCGTTAATAATGTGACCATAAGAAATTCGGCCTTCTCTCGTTTCCAAAGCATTGGATTTAACATCCACATTAAACCAACGAACACCTGTGATTATCAATACGCCGGCAGCCTCTAACTCATTTTTCTTTTGCTGTAGAACTGCTTGTGGATCAATTACACTCGTTTCCGGGCAAAATATTGCCCGACCAAAGCCTGATCTCGCTTTAGGCTCTAATTTAGCTAACTCAGATTCGGATAAAGAATAGGCAGTAACCCCATTTGATTTAGCCCGCTCCAATAACAAATCAATCTGAACAGCGTCCTCAATAGCAAGAGGCACTATCACTTTTCCGATTTTGTTCACAGGCAATTTCCTTTCCTCACACCACGCAACCATCTCGCGCGCGCCCGCTCCGCAAAGTTTAGCCTTTATTGAACCAGCTGGATAATAGATTCCGCTATGCATCACCCCACTATTTCTACCGCTCGAATGCATACCGATTTTTTCTTCTTTTTCCAAAACAGCAATTTTCAATCTAGGAAATTTTAATTTTAATTCTTCAGCAATAGTCAATCCGACAATTCCAGCCCCAATGATCAAAAAATCAACAATTAGAGGATTTTTCATAACTAGGCTTCAACAGTAGCCAAGAGCATTTCAACTATATAATCTTGTTCAGGCTCATTAAGATATGGGCTCATTGGTAAACTCATTACCTGCTTAGCAATTAATTGGGAGATTGGCGTGCTGCCAGAATTGCATATGTTTTTGTACGCCGGCTGTTCATTCAGCGGAATTGGGTAATGCACTGCTGTTGGAATTCCACTCGCAGACATTGCTTTTTGCACAGTTTCTCGGTTTTTTACAAATACGGTGTATTGGGCAAATACTGAAGTTCGATCAAACCGTTGCGTTACCACTTCATTTTTTCCTTTCAGTAGCTGGTTGTATCGCGCACCAATCTTTAGCCGTTGTTCTACTTCCCACTCAAACTGCTCCAGTTTAGCTAGGACCACCGCGCATTGGATGGTATCCATACGGCCCCCTACTCCCACACGGGTATGCAAATATCGTTTTTCTTGTCCGTGCACGCGGATCTCACGCATAGCCTTTGCCAGTTCCTCATCGCTTGTAAAAATTGCGCCGCCATCTCCATAGCAACCCAATGGCTTGCTTGGGAAGAAACTTGTACAACCTATTTTTGAAACATTGCAGCTCTTTTTACCTTTATATTCGGCACCAAAGCTCTGTGCAGCATCTTCGATGACAACAAGATCATGGCGACTCGCGATTGCATTGATTTCATCCATGTCAGCAACTTGGCCGTAGAGAGAAACCGGCATGATTGCTTTTGTTCTAGGCGTCACAGCCGCCTCTATTTTTGAAGCATCGATGTTACATGTGTCAGGCTCAATATCCACAAAGACCGGCTTGCCACCGAGCAGCACAATAACTTCTGCAGTTGCCACAAAAGTGAATGGGGTTGTTATCACTTCATCCCCTGGTTTAATCCCTATTGCCATAAGCGCAATCAGCAATGCCTCTGTTCCAGATGCAACGGTAATACAATTGTTTGCACCTGTATATTGACAAAGCTTTGCTTCTAACTCGACAACCTCTGACCCCATAATATACTGCCCATGATCCAGCACTCGGTGGATTCTCGCATCAATAGTTTGCTTGAGGTCTTGGTATTGTTTTTTGAGGTCAATGAATTGAATAGTCATGTTATTGATGCGCCAGTGATAGAACAGATCTTGCAAGTGACCTTGAAGTAGTCCACTTGCCCCCGAATACGTTAATTAATTTTCCATTTTTTTCTAGACACGATTCTCGACTTGCCTTGGAGTAGTTATTTACCGAAGACACAATTGGACGAACTCCAAAAAACACCTCAAGAACATCGTCGTGGGAAAGCTTCTTTGTGAAGTATTGGTTATAGACGTCTAGCAAATAGTTAACCTCTGAACCAGATAACCCACCAGCATCTGCATTTTCTATTTTGCGTTCAGTAGTTCCTATAAGAGTTTGTCCTTTATAGGGCAGCACAAAGACAATCCTCTTTTCTTTGGGCACCTGTAGAACGCACCCCTTATCTATCTTTCCGTTTACCAAGATGTGCGTTCCCTGAACCAGATCAAGGGAATATTCACTCTTTACAGCAGACTCAACGAGCAATTGCTTAGCCCATGGTCCGCTTGCGTTTATGACTAGGTCGTATTTCTTATGAGCACCTGCGACACAAATGGATCCCCCTGTGGGGTCAAGGGATGAAACCACAGACTCTTCGTGAATGCTCACGCCTGCATTCTTAGCCTGCTCTGCAGCCCATAATCCCAAGGCGTAGTCATCCATTTGACCATCCCAGTAACTACATGCGCCAATTAGGCCCTCTTCCTTCAACCCAGGCAACACCGAGAGAACATCTTGTGTTTTATACCAACGTCCCTTAGGAAACCCGCTTCCGCACGCCAAAAAATCATATAGAACCGTACCAAGACGAAGCATCCATTTAGAACGTCCGTTACCAGGATAGACCGGCAGCAGCAGCTCAAACTGTGTTGCGAGATCGGGCGCTTGCTTTAACCACCATGCCCGTTCTTGTAAAGCTTCCCTGACCAAACCAAAGTGGCCTTGCTCAAGGTAACGAATGCCACCATGCAGCATCTTGGAAGATGCTCGGCTAGTCGCAGCCATCAGCGTGTTTTTTTCGTATAGATCAACCTGGTTACCTTCTTTAACAAAGGCCCAGGCGATCATAACGCCATTAATTCCACCTCCGATAACTGCAACGCGCTTCAAATCAGGCAACTACGTATGCGTTTTCTAATCTGTACACTTTACCGGTGGCAGGGCACTTGGCCTCACCGGAACCTTCCAGTGGCAAATCCAGGCGCTCGCCATGCTGAGTCATCCAACCAATCTGGCGCGCAGGCACCCCAGCCATGAGCGCATAAGGCTTGACGTCACGGTTAACAACTGCGCCAGCAGCCACAAAAGCAAACTCTCCAACCGTTACGCCACAAACGATCGTAGAGTTCGCGCCAAGTGTTGCGCCTCTCTTGATTCGGGTGACACGGTATTCATCTTTTCGAGTCACTGCTGAGCGCGGATTGTACACATTAGTGAAGACCATGCTCGGTCCACAAAACACATCATCTTCCAGATGCACTGCATCATAAATTGATACGTTGTTTTGCACTTTAACGTTGTTGCCGATAGTTACATCGTTCCCAACGAAAACATTTTGTCCAAAGGAACAGCCTTTGCCTGTTTTTGCGCCGCCGCAAATATGTGCAAAGTGCCAGACGCGACTTCCGTCACCAATAACAGCGCCATCATCAACAATCGCGGTTGGATGTATCGTAACGGTCACGATCAGTACTCCAGCGGCAAGGCAACGCGCTTACCATCGCGAGAAGACAAATACATCGCAATCAATAATTCTAATGACTTCAAGCCTTCGCGACCATCGGTTTCAGCTTCCGCTTCACCGCGGAGCGTCTGTATTACATTGTCATAATAAAGTGGGTGCCCAAAACCATAGACTGAAGTTGTCTCGTAACTGGCACTCTTAATTTTTTCGTCATCTGCGTGCGGTTCAGAAAACTCCCAAGCCAAGACTTCATTCACTGCTACACCACCAATTCGTACTGTACCTTTTTCGCCGAGAATGGTGATGCTTCCTTCCATGTTCTTTGGATAAGTGAGCATGGTGACATTAAGGGTTCCCATCGCGCCACTGCGCCAGCGAACTGCAGCAACACCGCTGTCTTCAACTTCAATATCGCGAGCTAGAGTGCCCGTATAGGCCATAACACTTTCCACCGGCCCAACGATCCAATCTAAAAGATCAATATAGTGGCTCGCCTGGTTCATAAATGCGCCGCCGTCAAATTCCCATGTGCCACGCCATTTCGCACTGTCGTAATAATCTTGAGGGCGCGTCCAGAATACGTTGAGAGCCACCGAGTAGATCTTCCCAAAACGCCCCTGCTCAACCGCCCTTTTAAGCAATTGGAGCGTTGCATTACGGCGATTCTGCTTAACAACAAACAACCTAACATTTGCTTCATCGCAGGCCTTTACCATAGCCAAGCCATCATGCCATCGAGTTGCCATTGGTTTTTCTGTCATAACGTGCTTTCCAGCACGCGCAACCTCGATAGCCTGCTCTGGATGCAAGCCACTTGGGGTTGTTAATACAACAATATCGGCCTCAGAGCTTTCAAGCATATCTCCAAGGTTGGCAAAGCCCTTTGCTCCGGTCCGCTTAACCGCTTGTTCCAGAGCCGTTGGGTCTACATCGCAAACCTCAACGACTTCCATGCGATCAGCGTGTTTTTCCATCGCACCAAAGTGGTTATTGGCAATCCGGCCACAACCTACAAGAGCCACCTTAATTTTTCGATCATTGATCGGAGCATAGTTACGCATCGAATATTTCCTTGGTTCTTAGAATCTAAATACAGTGAAGCCGGCTTCTGAAGCAGCTTCACGAGAATAAAGCGCTTTCAAGTCTGCCAATACCGGCCGCTTGTTTCTGCAAAGCTTTTTAAGCTCTTGAGGTGCTAGGTCACGGTATTCATTGTGGCCTACCGCAACAACTAGCGCATCTACAGGTTCAGACTCAGTAATTTGCGCCAACTTAATACCATACTCATCATGCACTTCTGCTGGATCAGCCCAACAATCTGAGACGACTACTTCGACCCCCCAGCTTTCGAGTTCTTTGACAAGGTCTGAGACTTTGCTATTGCGAATATCCGGGCAGTTTTCTTTAAAAGTAATTCCCAAAACGCCGATCCGACTGCGCGCTACATCGACACCATTTTGCAGCATAAGTCTGATGACATTCCGAGCAGCATAACGGGCCATGTTGTCGTTAATGCGTCGGCCAGCCAGAATTACTTGAGGGTGGTAACCGACCTCCTCAGCTTTGTGCGTCAGGTAATAAGGGTCGACACCAATGCAGTGGCCGCCAACCATACCTGGTCGGAATGGCAAGAAATTCCATTTGCTTCCTGCCGCTTCAAGAACTTCGATGGTATCAATCTTTAAACGGTCAAAGATAACAGAAAGCTCATTAACCAATGCGATATTAAGATCTCGCTGTGTATTCTCAATAACTTTCGCCGCTTCTGCGACCTTCAAACTCGTTGCCGGGTAGGTCCCAGCTGTAATGATGCTCTTATAGAGCTCATCTACGACCTTGGCTACTACTGGAGTAGAACCGCTCGTGATCTTTTTAATCTTGGTAAGCGTATTAACCTTATCGCCTGGATTGATGCGCTCAGGACTGTAACCACAATAGAAGGTTTCGTTAAACTTCAAGCCCGAATATTTTTCCAGAATGGGCACACAGACCTCCTCTGTACAGCCCGGATAAACGGTTGACTCATAGATCACAATCGCGCCGGATTTCAGAGCCTTGCCAACCGTTTCACTTGCTTTTACTAGCGGCGTTAAATCAGGCCGATTAGCCTGATCAATCGGTGTTGGAACCGTAACAATGAAAACATCACAACTCTTCAGCTCTTCAAGGCTTGATGAATATTCCAAGTGCTTGGCCGCACGCAAATCTTCTGGAGAGACTTCAAGGGTATTGTCAACACCTGACTTGAGCTCTTGAATCCGACCTTGATTAATATCAAATCCAATTACCGATCTTTTCTTGCCAAACTCTACGGCTAATGGCAGGCCAACATAACCAAGGCCAATAATTGCCAACTTCTTATTATCAAGATTCATACTCACTCCACTGTGACTGATTTTGCGAGGTTTCTGGGTTTATCCACATCCGTGCCCTTAGCCAAGGCTGTGTGATACGACAACAGCTGTAGCGGCACGGTATGGACGATAGGCGACAGGCTACCGGCATGATCCGGTACGGTAATGACGTGGACGCCCTCTTCGGATTGGAAGCCGGTGTTGGCATCGGCCAGCACGAAGAGCTCCCCACCCCGAGCTTTCACTTCCTGCAGGTTGCTCTTGAGCTTCTCCAGCAGCTGGTTATTCGGAGCGACGGAGATCACCGGCATCTCTTTATCGACGAGTGCCAGCGGACCATGTTTCAGTTCGCCGGCCGCATAAGCCTCGGCGTGGATGTAGGTAATCTCTTTGAGCTTGAGCGCCCCTTCCAGGGCGATCGGGTAATGAACTCCACGGCCGAGGAATAAGGCATGGTGTTTGTCAGCAAATTGCTTGGCCCACTCTTTAATCTGGGGCTCGGTTGCCAGTACGGCCGTAATAGCGGCTGGCAGGTGACGCAGATCTGAGACGAGGTTGGCCAGGTGTTCCGGGCTGATGGTGCCTTTAACTTTGGCCAGCACCAGGGTGAGCACATAGAGTGCCGCCAACTGGGTGGTGAAGGCTTTGGTGGAGGCCACGCCGATTTCAGGGCCGGCGTGCGTCAGGAAACGCAATGGGCAAGCGCGAACGATGGCTGATTCCGGCACATTACAGATGGCCAGTGTGTGTGGCATACCCAGATCCTGGGCGTGCTTAAGCGCCGCCAGGGTATCTGCCGTCTCGCCCGATTGAGAGATGGCAATAACAAGGGTCTTGGGGTCAGGCACGCTGTCGCGGTAGCGGTATTCACTGGCGACTTCAACGGAAACAGGTAACTTGGCAATGCTTTCCAGCCAATAACGGGCCGTCAAACCGGCGTGATAGCTGGTGCCACAAGCCAGAATAAGAATCCGGTCGATGTCTTTGAAGATGCCTTCGGCTTGAGAACCAAACCAACCGGCCTGGACGGTCTGGGCACTCCCCAGCATCTCGAGCGTGTTAATGATGGCTGCTGGCTGCTCAAAGATCTCTTTTTGCATGTAGTGGGCATAGTTGCCCAGTTCTACGGCATCGGCAGACAGTTGGGATTCGGTTTCTTCCCGGGTGACGGGGCTGCCGTCCTGACGGGTAATGGTGATGCCATCTGGAGTAAGGACGGCGACATCGCCGTTCTCGAGGTAGACCATGCGGCGGGTGACTTGCAGGAGGGCTGCAGTGTCGGAGGCGGCATAGTTGGCATCGTCAGTTAGGCCCAGCACAAGAGGCGAACCTTCACGAGCCACGATGGCGGTATGGGGGTTGTCTTGCTGGATGACGCCAATGGCGTAGGCACCGGTGAGTCGGGCGCAAGCGGCACGCACAGCGGAGGCCAGATCCTTGGCACCCGAAAGATTCTGGTGCACGAGGTGGGCAATGACTTCGGTGTCGGTATCGGAGGTGAATTCGTATCCGGCGGCTTTGAGTTCTCCGCGCAGCTCTTCGTGATTCTCGATAATGCCGTTGTGTACAACGGCTAAACCATTAGAGATGTGTGGGTGAGCATTCCGCTCACAAGGTGCACCATGGGTAGCCCAGCGGGTGTGAGCAATTCCGGTTTCACCAGAAAGATGTCGCTTCTCGGTCTCTGCGGTCAGGTCCGCCACACGGCCCGCCGAACGAACGCGGACGAGACCCTCGGTATTAAGAACGGCAACGCCGGCAGAGTCGTAACCCCGGTATTCGAGTTTGCGCAGACCTTCGAGCAGCACCGAAACGATGTTTTTACAAGCAGCCGCAACAACTATGCCGCACATGAAATAAACCCCAAAGGATTGTTTGATTGCCAGCGCCAGGCATCAATACACATGCGATCAATGTCGTGCCGAGCGACCCACCCAAGCATTTCTTTAGCTTTAGCAGGGCTGGCATAGCAAGCGGCGATGTCGCCCGGACGGCGATTAGTAATTTCAAAGGCTACCGGCTTACCAGATGCCTTTTCAAAAGCTCGGATCATTTCCAGCACGGAATAACCACGGCCCGTACCTAAATTGACCGTAATCAGGCCACCTTGATTATTTAAAGCACGAATGGCGGCTAGATGACCACTCGCTAAATCATCCACGTGAATGTAATCACGCACACCAGTACCGTCCGGCGTTGGATAATCATTACCAAAGACGGCGAGCTTTTCTCGTTTACCGACCGCTACTTGCGCGACGAACGGCATCAAATTATTCGGAATGCCACTCGGATCTTCGCCGATCTGGCCGGATTCATGCGCACCAACCGGATTAAAATAGCGCAAAAGAGCGATATTCCATGAATCGTCCGATTTATGAAGATCCCTAAGAATATCCTCGACCATGAGCTTCGATTGCCCATAAGGATTCGTCGTCTTGAGTGGGAATTCCTCTGTAATCGGGACGGATGCTGGATCGCCGTAGACTGTCGCTGACGATGAGAATACGAGATTCTTAACGCCCGTCCGCCCCATTTCTTCAAAGAGGGCGAGACTACCCCTGACGTTATTGTCGTAATACTCAAGGGGCTTTTCGAGAGATTCGCCGACCGCCTTAAGACCTGCAAAATGAATAACCGAGTCAATCTGGTGGTTATCAAAGACTGATTTTAATAAACCACGGTTCCGAATATCTCCAAAAATAAATTCTGGCCACTTACCCGTGATTTTCTCAATTCGGTTGATGACTTCACGCTTGCTGTTGCACAGGTTATCAAGAACGATGACCTGCGCACCCGCTTCCAGCAACTGAACAACCGTATGAGAACCGATATAACCGGCGCCGCCGGTTACCAGAATCTGTCGGTTTTCAAAAAGGGGTGCCATATTTGTGGGATTAACCGTGATTAATTTAAATGTTTTTTAGGCGCTTAAAATCGCCAGAAGGCTTGCTAATGCCGTGTCTTGAGACGGCCACGCCCAAGACTCCTCACTACCCTGGGGCAGTTTTGGGGCGACGGCGAGGGGGTCGGTCTCATAGAAGACTGCGGGTGAAACACACGCTACCGCCCTTGGATTACCCGTTGGCTTCCAAAGAACGGCACGGCATTGATTTTTAAGCAGCCAGACGCCGCAAGATAACCTACGTATTTAGTTGGCTATAGAAATTACTTTGGGGTAATTATAGCACCCCCCCCCTGCCAATGCAGCGCAACATTTTGGGGCAATTGAACAAGACTTCGCGGGATGTGATGAGGCGCATTCAGAAATCAACCACACCCTCAACATCGGGCAACCCCTATGATGCGTCGTGTTGTATGCGAACGATCCAGGCTTTTTCTGCGAAGCCTCTCAAAAACCGCTAGCAATCACAAATAACTTGATTTATTGCATTTTTGACGCATAATGATTAAATATTATTGCAAAGGTGGGTGTCATGCTGGTCGAATTTCGCGTCAAGAACTTCCGCAGCCTGCGCGATGAACAGGTACTTAGCCTCGTCGCCTCCTCCGACAAGACGTTGCTGGATACCCATGCCCTAACGACGGGTCTAAAGGCTGCGCCGCATTTACTCAAGAGCGCCGTGGTGTATGGTGCCAATGCCGGTGGCAAGTCTAATCTCATCAAGGCGTTGCAATACATGCGTAACGTTGTGTTGGAGTCAGCCACGTTACAGCCCGGTCAAACCTTTGATCGACTCCAACCCTTTAAGCTAGACACAACATCGGGTAGCGCGCCATCGGCGTTCGAAGTCACTTTTCTGGATAACGGCACACGCTACCAGTATGGCTTTGCCATGAACTCGCAACGCATTGTCAGTGAGCATCTGCTTGTCTATAAGGCGTTCAAGCCGCAACGCTGGTTCGAACGTCGTTTCGATACCGAAAGCGGCAAGGATGTGTATGAGTTTGGCCCCAGTCTTAAGGGGGCCAAGAATCTATGGGAAGGTGCAACCCGACCGAATGCCCTGTTTCTATCGACGGCGGTGCAATTAAACAGCGAGGCGTTACGCCCTGTGTTTGACTGGTTCGCCAGTAAGCTTGTTATTTTCAATGAACTGTCGCCACTGTCGCCGCACTTCTCGATGCAAATGCTTAAGCAAGATGCGCAACGCAAGACGATTTGTGATTTCCTTCGTGCCGCTGACACGAGCATTGCCGATATCGACGTCGTCGCCAAGCAGGCCATGGTGCACAGCTTTCGCTTTGATCTCGCCTCCGGTAAGCGTGAGGAAGCGTCTGGCGAACAAACCGTGGATGAAGTGAAGTTTCATCACATCACGGAACATGGCAAGGCGGTTTTTGATCTGATGGACGAATCGAGCGGCACGCGCAACCTGCTCTTTTTGACTGGCCCCATTCTGGACATCCTCAGCAAGGGCCTCACGCTTGTGGTTGATGAGCTGGATACTAGCCTGCACACGCTGCTAGTGCAGGCTCTGGTGCGTCTATTCCATCGGCCGGAAGTTAATACTGGCGGCGCACAGCTCGTGTTTACAACGCACGATACGTCGCTGCTTGATGCCTATGGCTTATTCCGGCGCGATCAGATCTGGTTCGTCGAGAAGCACGCAGATCAAAGCTCATCACTATATCCGTTGCTTGACTTCAGCCCACGCAAGAACGAAGCCCTAGAGCGCGGTTATCTGCAAGGGCGTTATGGCGCACTGCCTTTCCTAAACAATCAGAGATTGGGAGTAACGCATTAATGGGCCGCGACAACCAGCCCAAAGATCGGCAATTGCGGCGCAGAACAGCGAAAGCGGCGCAACGCGCCGGTTATGCCCAGCAATTGTTTGAACAAGGTGATTTGCTCAAAGGAATCCGCCCTAGACGCTTCGATGCAGTCTATGCGGTGTTTGATCGCGATGATCACAACAGTTATTTCAACGCACTGAGTTTGGCCCAATCACTTGACGGCAAACTACGCAACGACGAAAAGCAGCTAGTACCGTTCAAGGCCATTGTCTCTATTCCAAGTTTCGAACTGTGGTTACTGCTGCACTATGAAGATGTTCAAGCACCAATACACAGAGACGAGGCGTTAGATCGTCTCAAACAACATATACCCGGCTACAAAAAAGGGTTAGGCGGCATGTTTGAGACCACGCATGACCGACTAGACACCGCTAACTGCCGCGCACAAGCACTGGCAGCCAAGTTCAGCGCTTACAGCGCACCAGAACCCTTTACTGCCCTACATGAGCTGGTTGCACTGTTAAGCACACTGCGCTCCTGACAACAAAAGACCCCCAAAAAGTTCAAACACCTGAAAGATTCCGGTGGTGGGCAATAACGAGTTTGGTCATGTCGCGGGGCGACAATTTGCCGGCACGCCTTAGAGCAACCAGTAGGTCATCTGTTCTATCGCTCTTAATATCGTCACCGGCCAACTTTGTAACCACTTGAGCCCATTGATCTGCAAAGGTTGGCGCAAAAGCAATGCCTTCACGTCTGGCCAACCTGCGCACGTAGATTGCCGTAGGGTCGCTGCGATGACGTCTTACTTGTTTTGCTGCGCGGGCACGTTGCTGCGTAATTCTGCTGAGCGCTTCATTCATTAAGGCCGCTTTACCCATTTGCGCCAGGGCAGACGGCTTGGCAAAGATGCCTCGGTCCAGCTTGGCGATGAGCCCCTCTGCCGCCAAGGAATTTAGGGCAACTGAAACCTGGCTGGCACTGCCAACATGACGGATTTCTGAACGCAACAGAACGCCATCTTTACGCGGTCTCAACGACTGCAAGATTCGTCTTTTAATGTCCATGTGGTTAATTATGCCAGATACAAAAGATTATTTATTATCATGCAGTTATGAAACATGTACATGCCGGCAAATGAGTTACGGCAAGCCCGAGGACTGTCGCAAAAAATGCTGGCAGAGGTTCTACACGTACAGCAACCTTCGATTGCCAAGATTGAGAAGCGTACGGATATGTACATCTCCACGCTGCGTAGTCACGTTGAAGCCATGGGTGGCCAGCTAGAGGTTATTGCAAAATTCCCCGATGGCACCGTGAAAATCAGCAACTTTGCAGACTTAGGCAAAGCTGCCTTGGCTTGAATTTTATCGGGCTGAAGTAGTCATTGGTTTATTGACTGTTTCTCGGCCGAAGCGGACGTTAGCCTGAGTCGACTATTCCGATTAAAAGCCTTGCAAATCCGTAGCCGGTAGACTACAGTTTGCTCATGTATACCGTTATACAAATCCCAGCGTTTGCTGAGTGGCTTCGTGCCATCAAAGATCGTTCCGTTCAGGTTCGCCTGATGAAACGTCTACGCAAAGTGCAGTTGGGCAATTTGGGCGATGTAAAACAAGTTGGTAACGGTGTGTGGGAAATGCGGGAGTTCTTTGGCCCAGGTTGGCGTATGTATTACATCCAGCGAGGAGAGTTGCTGATTCTTATGCTGGGAGGCGGTGATAAATCAACCCAATCAGCGGATATAGCCAAAGCTACTACTCTTGCGAGCCTATTGGAGATTGAGTATGACCAAGAAGATTAAACTATCCGATTGCCGTCCTTTTGATATTGCAGAATATCTAGATGATGAAGCGATGATTACCGAGTATATGAACTCGGTACTAGAAGAAAACGATCCCGCGATGCTGGCCTCAGCATTGGGGGATATTGCGCGTGCGCGTGGTATGTCACAACTGGCGAAAGAGACCGGCCTTAGCAGAGAAAGCTTATACAAGGGGTTATCTGGTGACCGTATACCAAGTACTGAGACTCTGTTGAAAGTCATTCACGCACTTGGATTCAAGTTGTCGGTATCCAAGGCAGATACCGTCGCACACGCTTGATTCTTGTTCGGCTAACATCCGTTTTGGCCGAGCAGCAGACTCTCCCTATGCAGCCAACGACATTTTGGACGGCTGAATCAAACACTCCGCAGGGATGCCAAATTCTTTGTTAAGCGCCCAGATCCTTCCGCACCAAACCGGCCTGATCCACGGGGTAATGCTTCGCTTCGTGCGCTTCAACAAGGGTTAATAAAATTTCAAAACGATCACCATCCCGAGTGCCTGGCTCAGGCTCATTCTCGAAATACGCAGAAAGCTCGCGAAGCGCGGCTTTATAGTCGTCTTCAGTATGAATTGGTCGAATATCCACGTAACACCCCCTCGTCTGCATTCTTTATGACTAATCTATGCCAGTCAATCGTTGTTAAGTTTGAATGTTGACATTGCCCTATTCGAGAGTCTCACCTGGTGAGACTCTCGCCCGCCATACTTGGTTTATCTCGTGCTTTATGAAGGGAAGCAGTGATGAGCCACCATCTACTCATGATCAGCGAACCAACGCTCGAAGCCCGCCTGGCGCTTGAGCAAACCATGGCACGCATTGAAGGTGCCTATGCGCCTTCGTCCATACGAGCATACCGCGCAGACTTTTTAGAGTTTGCCGGGTTTTGCGCAGTACGCGGTTGGGCAGCCATACCCGCAACACCACGGGCGTTGGCAGCTTTTGTGGACCATGTTGCAGAGTCTGGCCGAAGTTCGGCATCGATCCGCCGTGCGGTATCGGGTATTAGCACCGTGCATAAGCTCAACCGGCTCCCGGAACTGGGCAAAGATCCGGAGGTAGCGCTGGCCATGAAGCGGATGCACCGCAAGCTGGGGCGTGCCGCCAAACAGGCGCAGGGGATTCGCGCTGATTTATTAGAAAAATTACTCACAGCCACCGAGATGGATTTACGCGGGTTGCGCGACCGGGCCCTACTCCAGGTGGCTTACGATACGCTGAGCCGTCGCAGCGAACTGGTGGCACTACGCATTGAAGATATCCGTCGACATAACAAGCCGGGCGAACCCCGAATGACAATTCTGCTCCGGCGCGGCAAAAGTGACCCGGAGGGCACGGGCCGCTGGTTGCATGTAACGGACCGCACGGCGATGGCCGTTGAGGCCTGGCTGTTTAGGCTGGGCGACACCGAGGGGTATTTGTTTCGGGGGTTGCGCAATAGCCGCGTGCCAACGGCCGATTTAGGGGTGTGCCAGATTAACCGGATTTTTAAGCGCATGGCCCGGCAGGCCAATCTGGATCCTGCACTTATCGGGCGGATATCGAGCCACTCCTGCCGGGTGGGTGCTGCACAGGATCTGGTGAGCTCGGGTGCCAGCTTGCCGATGCTGATGAATCGCGGCCGCTGGGGTAAATCAGATACGGTGATGCGTTATGTGGAACAGGTGGGGTTTGTCACCTGAAAGCCGAGTGGGTTCATCGATTGCCAACGCCAGGTGTCTGCGCACATGCGTTCGATGCCGTGTTTAGCTTCCCAGCCGAGCAGTGCTTTGGCCAAGGCCGGATCGGCGTAACAGGCGGCGATATCGCCAGGGCGACGGTCGACGATGTCATAGGGCACTGGTTTGCCGGAAGCGGCTTCGAAAGCCTGGATCATCTCGAGCACGGAATAACCGCGGCCCGTACCGAGATTGACTGTGAGGAGCGTTGGGTTTTGTAGGGCGTTAAGCGCCGCTAGGTGCCCCGCCGCCAGATCATCCACATGGATGTAATCGCGTACGCCCGTGCCATCCGGCGTTGGGTAATCGTTACCAAAGACCGCAAGCTTCTGACGCTTGCCCACTGCAACCTGGGCGACGAAGGGCATGAGGTTGTTCGGAATACCGCTAGGATCTTCTCCGATCAGGCCGCTATCATGCGCGCCGACGGGGTTAAAGTAGCGCAGTCTGGCGATAGACCAGCTCAAATCTGATTTATAAAGATCCGCGAGGATCTCTTCGACCATGAGCTTACTCTGGCCGTAGGGGTTGGTCGCGCCCAGCGGGAAGTCTTCGCGAATGGGCACAGAAGCGGGATCGCCGTAGACCGTGGCCGAGGACGAGAAGACCAAGGTCTTTACGCCGGCGCGAGCCATTTCTTCGAAGAGCACGACGCTACCGGAGACATTGTTGTCGTAGTACTTGAGCGGTTCGGCAACCGATTCGCCGACAGCCTTGAGGCCTGCGAAGTGAATGACCGCATCAATCTTGTGCGCGTTAAATAGGGCACGAAGGATTTCGCGGTCACGAATGTCGCCGAGGATAAACTCGGGGCGTTTGCCGGTAATGCGCTCAATACGATTCACTACTTCGCGCTTACTGTTGCAGAGGTTGTCGAGAATGACCACCTGGTGGCCAGCGTCGAGGAGCTGCACGACAGTATGCGAGCCGATGTAGCCCGTGCCACCGGTTACTAGGATGGTTTGGTTAGTGAGAGCCATAGATATTGATCGAGCGTTTTACGGTATTGCCCAAAGTTGGTTTTATCGATTGTACGATGAGACTTACCGATCTGGTGATAGGGCCAAGGTGTTTTAGAAGCGTAATTCGGGGAGTGAAAGGCTTGCTGTTAAGGGGTATAAGGCATTGATAGACTTCCTGGTAGATCTACCAGTGTTTACTGATCGAGCTTAGCGGTAGGGTTTGAGATATGAACGATTTAATTTCACTGCTTGACCGAATCTGCAAAACGCCCGAGGCGTTTATGAGACGCTTTGCGCCATTGACCATAACAGTGGTTGTGTACACGATTTATCAGGGCTTTAATCTTGATGGTTTGTTCCCTGGAAATTGGCATAACGCAATTAACCTTGGCGTATTGGTGCTGATTGTATTTTTAGTCATCCGCGCCTTTGTCCTATTCCCGAATGAGCAACACTGGATTCAGCGAATTAACAAGGCTATAGATTACATGTGCTGGCCGTATGCCGAATACGAGCTAGAGCACCCACCCGCTCTTTTAACGCACTCAGCTAAGTTTCTAGCTCGGATCATGCACGCGCGGGTCTTGTTAGCGAGAGGCAAGACCGAAGCTGCTCTTAAAGCGCTTATGCAATTAACGGATACGGCACTAACGGCTGAAGAAAACTTTAAGCTCCGGCTGCAGTTAGCTTCTCTGTTTTTTCAAACAGGCAATATTCGTGCTGCCAAAGCTGAGTACGGCCGCCTGAGTCAGTTGCCGAAGTCGAAGCACAAAAACACCCAACTAAGCATATCGTTACTCAAAGTACAGTTGCTTGAAACCGACGCCGCGTTTGATGAAGCCAAGGCAACTCTAGAGGAGGCTTTCGAATATTGCACGTCCAGCCAGGACAAAGCCGTTTGTTACGTTAACTTAGGCCATCTTGAGGATTTACGTCACAACGAGCAAGTGGCACTAAGCTACTATGAGCGTGCCTGGATAGAGCTAAAACAAGACCCCGTCCCACGCTATTTTCAAATAGTCGGGCATAACCTGCTGATTAAATATGGGCAATTGGGCGAAACCAGTAAGGCGGCACCTCTGCTTGAAGAATACCGCTTGCTGGTTCAAGGCCAAAGTGCAAATCTGATTCTTGAGTACTACAACGATCAGACTCATTTTGCACGACAAATTGGCGACAGATCTCTGCTGATGCAAGCATATGCGGGCGTTGCCAATATTTCTGGGTTTGATGCCAAAGCACGCTACTGCATTGCCGCTCATGAGTTACGGATGCGCCTGGGTGATGGATTGGCTTTTATGCCGACCTTTGAGTCTGTATTCGGGCAATTCCCCATGATTGAGCTCACCGATGACGAACGGTTTCGTACTTTAGAACAGATCCGGGAAGGTTGGCACCTCGGACAAAGCCTTTTTGTTCCGCAAGCCTGGCATGCTTATGGTCAGCAAATTCATCGCCACTATGTTGCCAATGAGCATATTGTTGATGATCGACTCCGAATGACCTCACCTACGTTGCCAGCGATCAGAGATGTTTGGTTAAAACGCAAATTGGAGATAATGCGAATAAAAATAGGGACTAACACTTCGACCTTAACGGCCGAAAGCTTTGCCCCGCTTTTCTCTCTGGCTTCCGAGCGATGCCGCTTGTGGTCTGACTGCGACAATATTCGCCAAGCTGTAGAAACCCGGCTTGTGTACGTAGATGATTTCATGGCCTATGAACGCCAGGCTGGCCCAGCGATTCTGAACAGGTTTAGAGATGGGGCTTTATCCACTTTGGCGGAAGCCGAACAACTACTGAATGCACATTGGCCAACGCCCGCAGTCGAACATGCGATTGGTATTGCCTATTTTTCTTGGAGGTTAACGGGCGACACTGCCAAGCGTGATATGTGGCTTACCCGATTTGAAAGCCGGGGAGTTAGTTTTGATCACTTCCAGCCCTGGCTTAGGGAGCAGTATCGGGAGATGACGGATCATGGGTAAGTGGTTGATTGCGGCATAAGCGGCCGAATACCAGACATGCCCCACTCAACATACACAGACAAGATAGATCGTGCGCCCATTCAAGCACCGAACAAGATGAGCAACGCATCTAACTCTGCGACTCGACTTCGGGCTTGATCCAGCAAGCTTTTCGGGAAGTTTTGGGCATAAAACCCAGGATCGAAGGGGTCTCGACTATCAATCTGTTTGAGTCGGTCTTTGCATTCTTGGCTGTTACTGGGCACTGTTTGGCCCAGGATATTAAGCAGTAAGCCTTCGAGACAAGGCATTAGAACAATCGATTCAACGTTTTTACGCTCAGCCTCTCGTCTTTTAGCTGACGATGGTGGCGCATCGCCATCCAGCAGCGCCACCAATTTATCTGGCTGCGAACATTTCGCCTCGCCCAACAGGGTGTCGATAACGTTATTGCTCCCTTTTCCGCCTGCTGGTTTGGGTTTTACATGCGGCACGCCCGGGCGCCCTGCGGTGTACGTTGCTCGCAAGTACGCAATAAAGGCCTGATCGGCCTTGCCTTCGCAGCAAAGCAATACCGTCTTACGTACGTGCTTAGGCATGATTAGTCGATTTCCGGTACTGCACCATAAGAGCCTGCACGGTATCGAGCGCTGAAGTTTTCTCTGGCCGCAACGCCACGGATATCAGATAGCCGAATCGCTTCGCTACCCGCCTCTTTCTTATCCACTAAGAAAATCTGGCTCTTGTGCAATATGTTCATGAGCCAATCCGCATGACTTGTAAATAACAACTGCGCACCATGCGGGTTAGAGTCTGGCTGCACAAACAGATTGAGCACTGCTTCGAGCATGTGGGGATGCAAGTCGGATTCCAACTCATCAATGACGGCAACGCCACCCTGTTCAAGAACCGGTAAAACTATTGATAGCAGGGAGAACAAACCCATGGTGCCGGATGATTCATTCAGAATCGATAGCCGCGCCTCTTTGTCGCCCAGTTTGTGAACGCAGTAGGCCATCCAGTGGCCCGGGCCATCTTCAGTGCCGTCAATCCGCTCATATACCACATCATGGATGTCGATATCCCAGCGATTAAGCTGGGCGACCATATTCTTGGAGAGATCAGGATTGCCTCTATAAACGTTGATCGCGCTGATGCTACTAATAAAGCCGGGGATTCTGGTGCCACCACCAAAAAGATTGCTGTTAACACGTTTGAAATACTGAATAATGCCCACTGCTTCGGGCACGTTATATTGGCCAAGCCAGGCAAGCCAAGATACGTTTTGTCTTAGATTAGCAGCAAGCTTTTCACCCAGACCCTGCACTTTATATTGGCCATCAATCCATTGCCGTTCGAATACTCGGCTGTAAAGTTTGCTGCTCTTGATTCTGAGACGCTCGTAATGCACCACGTGATCAGCCACATCCAGATCGTATCGATAGCGCTTGACTTCGTGACTTTGCGCGTCTCGCGTTTCAAATTCGATATGAACGGAGATGGGGGCTTCGCGATGAAAGAAATGCGGTTTGAATGGCGTAGCTTCGTCCAGCTTATAACCGAACGATTCGGTAATGAAGTCAGCCAGCGCAGGCAGAATTCGAACGAGATTCGTTTTACCCGATGCGTTAGCACCATATACACCGGCAATTTTGGCAATACGACCTTTCTCGCTGCCGTCGCTCAGGAAGTGATAGTTATCTGGCGCGGAGAGGCCAACCGACAAGTCGACTGTCGACGTACCGGCGAAGGATAGGTAGTTCTGAATCTCAAACGAGATGATCATAAAACAGCTCCGTAATCACAAATCTACATTTTTCTGCAGAATTTCGATTATTATAAACAGAAATCCGGTGTTTCTTCTCCTGTTTATGCCATAAGCCAAAGTCATGACCACTCGCTCGAACAGCCCCGGAAGACATCATTTCGACGCCCTCCTTCCAATTAGGCAGCTTTGCCAAACTCTCCAAACAGCGCTCGATGCGTCTGTTCTCCAATGTCGATGTTTAGAGCAACGGCACGTTCCACGCCAATCTGAATCGGAGGGCCATATCGGGTGATGGCGATCCCGGTTTTGCGCAACAGGCGCTCGATTGCGGTGGTGGTCACCGTTACGTAATGCGTGACACCCATATGATCACCAAAGTTCACGATTTCGCGCATCGCATCTAATGCCATACCGGCAAAACCGAAGCCTTGTGGGCCATCGGCTTCAATGGCAAAGCGGCTTAGCTCCCAGACATTGGGCGCCTCTGGCACTAGTGCGCCATGTAGTAATTCTGGAAATGTGTCTTTGAGCATGTACGGCCCTTCCGTTGGGAGCATGCGCCAACACCCGCAGACGCCACCATTGCTCGACCTAATCACCATGTAGTACGGGTCGATGGCATCGTAACCATCAATTTCCATGCCTGAAAGAACAGGCACTTCCCAACCCATGCGGTCTTTAAATACGCGGATACGTAAACGATGCATATCCCACAGCACCTTACTGGGAAAGTCACGACGGGTTCCAACCTGGATATTGCTCGACATGCGCGCCTCCGTTAGTCGATTTGAGTAGAAAGGGACGCACGAAAAATATGTCGAGGGCTTATTTCATGTAACTAGCAGAACTAATAGGGTGGTTTGTGGGGGCTGGTAGTGTTAAGAGTAAAAATCCACTGATTAAAGATGTAAGGTCAAGGAATGTCGGAGAAATCATGTTCGCGCAAGTGGAATTAAAACAAAGCAACTGTTAAACGCCTCAAAACCCGTATTATTGTTTTCGCTAATCCAGCGCTCTCTGTAGCCATACAAAATAGGATCTATATATGCCAGCATCCCTGACCTACCTTGCATCCAACAAGAACCTGGAAACTTTATTCACAACCATCCAATCTGCAAAAGTTCCGGATCGCTTTACCCAAGATTTTTTGGGCACGACAATCGGTCTGAAGGGGACCAATGACAGAATGATGATTCCACTTCTGCGCACCCTTGGCTTTCTCGAAGCGTCGGGCGCACCTACCGCAGCATATCGCGAGCTAAAGAACCGAGAAAACGCAAAGCGCGCAATCGCAAAAGGAGTAAGATCTGCCTACGCACCTCTTTTCGAAGCAAATGAAGCGGCTCACAGTCTATCCACAGAGAAAATAAAAGGACTTGTGGCGCAAGTTGCCGGCACTGATGACGCAATGACGGCACGAATTGTAGCCACATTCACTGCACTGTGCCGTCTTGGAGATTTCGCTCCATCGAATGCGGACAATACGATAGATGAGGAAGATGAGACTGATGCTGCCACCAGCCAATCTGATCAAATCGACCGTAAGCCGCGGGGGCTAGCACCAAAACTCTCTACTCAATTCCACTACAACATACAAGTGCATCTGCCATCTAACGGTAGCGAAGATGTTTACCTAAATATATTTAATGCCCTACGGAAAGTTTTTCAATGATGACTGATGGCCAAGCAGCTCTATTCCTAATGCTAGGGCAAACAGCAGAAAGAACCGTGAGCAAACTCGACGATGTTGCACCAAATGATTCTCTGTTAGTCTCCACAACATTTGACTTGGCTCCCGTATTACCCGCGTTGGTGCGCAAAGCTTTTGATGCCGCTGAAGTTTACAAATTATTCTTCGTTTTCGAGAATTATCTTCGAGAATTCGTTTTAGAAGTACTGACGAAGGATGCGACTACATCGTGGTGGGATCATATTCCAAACGATGTACAAACAGACATCACTAAACTGGAAGAAACTGAGGAAGTCAAAAGTTGGATGGCTTTAGGATCCAGGGACAAATCTGCATTAATGACTTTCCCTCAATTACTTCGCGTAATTGACTACGCATGGAAGGAGCACTTTGAGGAGGTAGTTCGTGACCGAGCATTAGTTCAGCAGGCTAGGCTTATCGGCCACTTGAGAAACACTATTTGCCACATGTCTCCTGTACCAAAGGAAGAGACTGATCGGATCAAACAAACTATGCGAGACTGGTTTCGCGTCGTTGCACCTTGAAACACTTGGACTCATGCGGGGTTCCCAAGTTGTCCTGTTGCGCGATCAAATAGGCGTTCCACAGTTTCACCCAAGCCGCTTTCTTGACAACTTGTCAAGAATGACTACAATGAGTTCACATAGAGGAGTACTACGATGAAAACGCTGACTGTTGGCGAACTTAAAGCAAACTTTTCAGATGTCTTGAGTACCGTACTCAAGACAGGCGAAGCCGTGGTGATCAGCTACGGTAAAAAGAAAGAAAAAGTTGCAGCGCTCGTACCGATTGACCAGATTAAACCTGCGTCAAAGCGCGTGCTCGGCACTTTGGGTTCTAAAGCATCTGTCACATTCAAGCCGAATTTCAGCCTCAGCGACGAAGAGTTTCTTCAAGCATGAGGCTGCTGCTTGATACACACGCCCTACTTTGGGCATTGATATCACCCGATCAACTAAGCCAAAGGGCTATCGGGGCAATTGAATCACCGGACAACGAGATTTACGTAAGCGCCTTATCTTTGTGGGAAATCTCGATCAAATTCAATCTCGGCAAAATTACACTGAATGGCATTAGCCCTGCCGAACTACCTGATGCGATTGAAAGCACCGGGTTTCAGCTCCTCGCACCTTCAGCGAAAGAGTACGCAAGTTTTTACCAACTGCCTCGCCAAACACACAAAGATCCTTTTGATCGAATGCTGATCTGGCAGTGTTTACAGCAATCGCTTACGCTGATCACCAAGGATGGTGATATTGAAGCTTATAAGTCCCTGGGGTTGCAGACACTTTGGTAGTTAAGTACACCAAGCGCTTCCTGCACTTGGATCATGATGATTTGGTCTATAGCCAGTTTTGATACATCGGAACTGCATACCACCTGATTGTTCACTCGCCACGGATACCAGTGGTTTAACTTATGCGGCGTATTCTCAAACATGGCCAGCACTTTTTTATTGAGCGCAACGGCCAGATGCATGGCACCACCGTCTGTGCCGATAAAAAGATCGCAGAGTGATAGTGCAGCGATGAGCTCTGTCAGGTTTTGCGTTGGCATGGGGATTAAACGCTCACTCTGCACGGCTTGCATCAGCTCGGCTGCAGCTTTGTCATCACCTGGGTGATACGGGTCGTCGGCTTTGCCTGGTGACCAGAAGACCAGGATCTGGGTGTGGGGCTGCGTTTCAAGGATGTGCTTTGCCAGCGCAATAAAGTTGGTATTACCCCAACGGCGCTCTGCTTCTCGTGCGCTGATGTGAAGTGCTATACGATGCACAGATTCGGGAAGCGGCTGCTTGATGGTGGCGACTGCATTAACTTCTGGGAACACCATTAAAGGGCCAAGGGCATCTTCAATACCCAGCGGCGCCAAGAGTAAATTGACTGCCTCAACTTCATGCATAGATTGCGATGGCGGTGTGGACATTTGAATATCCGGCAGTCCCTTTGCCTGATTAAGATCATCCGGCACAAAGCCTATGATGTTTTTTGCGCCAATTTGCCGGGCGAAGTTAAGGCCGTGGCGGTCGTAGCTGGATTTAGCCAGAATGGTGATATTTGGCTTCCAGCAACGTAATTGCATAATAAGCTTGAGACGTTGCTTGATAGCTTTGAGCCGGTTAATTAAACCGCCCGCGTGCTTTAGCTTTTGATAAACAAAAAGATGGTCTATGTAGGGGTTACCACGCAACACTTCTGCGTTGTAAGAATTTACGAGGGCACCGATTTCCGCGTTGGGAAAATGCTTTCGTAATGCAGCGATTGCCGGGGTAGTACAAACCAAGTCGCCAATGTTGTCTCGGCGAATAATTAGAATACGCGCCTTGTTGGGCAAGATCACGATTTATCTACCTGCCGAGATTGCATTAGCTCTACAATCCACACGGCTACCAGAAGTGTCATAGGCAACCAGGGGCCACCTGCTATGCCTGCGCCTAGATAAACGCCGATATAAACCAGTAAGGCCAGGCCCGTGCTTCGCATAACAACATCTTGCCGGGTACTCAAGCAAGCCCGTAAACCCCTATAGGCAATAGCGAGCATAAGCGCCAAGTAAAGCATCAGACCTAACATACCCACTTCAAACATGACCATGAGATAGAAGTTGTGCGGGTTTACCTGCCCGTAGGTATGGCCTAGATAATAATTGGCTGCCCAGGAGTGCCATGGTTCGGAACCTGTTTTCCAGCGCTCCAAGTGGCCACTGCTTTCTGCCACCAGAGGTAACTTCTTCCAATCTGGCCCGTAGCCCAGCCAGTAACGATCCTGATTTACTTCCCAGACGCTTTTTGCAATGGTGCCGCGCTCGGTGATAGAGCCGTCAGTACCGAAGGCATAGGTTTTCGTTGAAAATAGTTCGTAATAAAGCTTGAGCTTGGAGTGGGTTACAAAAGGCTTAGCTAGGATGGCACCTAATACAACAGCCACTAAAATGGCCAGCAACCACTTTTTATATGCCCAAAAGCGGATGGTTAAAAAGATCAGTAGGGTTATAACAACAAAGATGAAAGTAATTCTTACCCCTGTGCCCAAAGCAAATAACAAGGTCAGCACAGTCACTACGCCAAGGAATACACGGCAAGCAGTTTTCATGGGCCAAAACAGCAATGGGGTGAGCAGAAACGGGATGTAGTAGTGACTATCTGCTGTAAAGAAGTCGAGATAACGTGGTTTTTGCTGATCAGGGTAATCATAAATAATGAATTTCCAGCCGTTCTGGATACCATCCCCAATGGCTAGAAATAGCTTGACGCTAAAACCCAAGATCAATGCAGCAAAGGCGTAGCGAATTAGTTTCTGACGCTGCTCATTTTTTAAAGGCTGACATACCAGCAGCAGGAAGGCCACTAAGAAGGGAAGTGTTTCTTTCTTTAATAACGGCAGACTCTCTGCGAAGTAAGGGCTTAGCGCAGCGCTGAGTACTGTTGTTGCAAATAATCCGAAAAGACTTAATGAAACAACGTTAAGTTGCGGCTTTTGTAATTGGCCACGAATAAGTTGGTAGAACAACACCACCAACATGAGCACAGCCAGAATGTACCGCGGTGCGATTGCGTGCGGAATAATTGCCACAAAAACGTAAAGCAGCGGCAGCAGAATCCCGGGGTTACGTAACAAGTTGCTCACGTGCTTAGCCTTTGATTTCCTGGAATTTTCGGATCAGCGTTTCTGCTGTCTGGGTATAAGTATACTTTTTCGTCACAGTCACTTGGCCGTGTTTGCCAACTTCACCGGCCCAGGTTGGGTTTTGAAAACAGCGGCGCAGGAGTTGCTTAAACTCTTCCACATTTGAGTAAACGAGCAAATCTTTGCCTACGGTGAAATAACGATCCAACTCTAGCACTTCATCGGTTAATAAACAGGCACCCGTTGCGGGCACCTCCATGCAGCGCATGTTCATCCCGCTCTTTTGTTTGCCGACACCTGCCTGCCAACCCGTTTCATTAAGAACCACCCGGCTTTCGTTATATAGGCGGTTTAATGCCTCACCGCGAATTCGCTCACCGCGCCATACGTTCATAATTTTACGATTAAGACGGCACTTCTCTTTCCACCGGGGCCCGTAAACAATCACATTGGATGTGACTTCTAAAGCGGCTTCGATCAATGCTTGACGCTGCTCACTGTATGTACCCACAAAACATAGGTCGTATCGCTTTTCCACACCGGGCATCGGATGATATGCAGAGATATCAACGGCATGTTGCAGATAACTTGTCTTGTCGTAGCCAACCTCTTTTAAAGCATCAACACAGCGGACATTCATACAAAAGTACCAATCGAAGAGATGCTTCTCCTCAATGACTTCGTGGATTCGGTTTTCAGATTCAATCCACCAGCCGAACTTGAGGCAATCCATCTTGGCCAAAGCCTCGTGACCAAATGCCGTATCTCTAATCATGAGTACGGCATCAGGCTGTTCGCTCTCGTACATTTGCCACAGCCTTGTGTTCAAGTAATTGCGGTGCGCCAATGGGTGATTTTCAAACACGCTTTTCGACTTAGGCAGAATGCGCAAGTTGTGCAGCTGTTTATTGAGGCGATTGATTACCCATTTATCGAACCAGGTGTTGTCATCGACAGAAAATTTTATTAACTCAATCCCTCGTGCAGCAAACGCAGATTTTAGGTTGTCGAGTATGGGCGGATAATTACGGTAGGCAACCAGTATTCTTTTTAGCTGCCTCGTCATCGAATTTCATCTCCTCGACCAATCAATTGACCAATTGCGGCTAGGGCGACCTCTGTTTTAATACCAGTCCTGCACCACATCTCACGCTGCGTGCATTGCTCCTTCCAGCAAGGGGAGCATTCAGGCATAGGGTTAGCCAGCAAGGGAATTGTATTCCGGTAAATAAAGGTAATAGGATCGTATGCGCCTGTTAATGGGGTAATTGCCGGCTTATTAAATGCTGCTGCCACATGAGTAATAAAACCTTCTACGCTCAATACAAAGCACGACTGTGCCACCAACCACATGGCCTCACGAACCGTAGTTTTCCCCAGGATGTTAAGCACACCTATAATTGGCGTTTCCGCGCTATCCCCCAGCTGAACCCATTGAACCCCGGGGGTTTGTGCCACTACTTCGGCAATCTTCTGCAGATCCCAATCTTTTAAATATGTGCCTTGTGGTCGATCAACACCCACAGATGCCTTGAGAATGGCAAAGGGCTGTTTAAGGTCTGCATATTTGCGGGCAAAATTAACTTCTTCCTGGTCAGAAAAAAATACTTTTGGGTAAATATCCTTATAAGATATTGGAGGCTGATAATCTGGCAGTAGTTTCTGCAACCAGTTCCAACCTGCTTGACGCTGTTTATGCAAATCCCGCGTATCAAATGGACTCGTACCCACGGTCCAGACTTCACCACCGATACAAATAACTGCCGGGCCACGCAGTGCCCGTAATAGTATTTTGAACAGGCTACGGCTGCCACTGGTCATGGCTTTATAGCTCAAGTTCTTAATGACCTGCGGATTATGTGCAAACAAATCCGGATGCATGGAAAAAACAATGCCTCGGGTGCCTTGTTTTTCATGAAGCGCGTTAAGAATGGT
>JACCDN010569893.1_pt1 | contig 64335 bp, 54 predicted proteins | sample 7441691 | NCBI WGS metagenome assembly JACCDN01 (sample SAMN15323439, study PRJNA562643) | freshwater metagenome | isolation source: river surface water | place: USA:Blue River Watershed | collected 2017-08-16 | reverse complement strand
TCGATTCGCTTCCATTGTCGGAAGGAATCCAAGAAGCAGTAAAAGAAATGGGCTTTGAGTTTGCTTCTCCCATCCAATCAGAAGCAATTCCTTTCGTAATGGAAGGTCGTGATGTCATCGGTCAAGCACAGACAGGTACTGGTAAAACAGCTGCCTTCGGTATTCCGATGATTGAACATATTGTCCCTTTCGAGAAGTATGTTCAAGCTATCATCTTATGTCCTACGCGTGAATTAGCGGTTCAAGTTTCTGAGGAAATGAAGAAGTTGTCTAAGTTTACCAAAGGGGTTTGGGTGACGACGGTATATGGTGGAGATTCCATCGATCGTCAAATTAAGTCCTTGAAAGCGGGGGCAAACATCGTAGTTGGTACTCCTGGTCGTGTCATTGACTTAATCGAGCGTCGTGCTTTGAAATTAAATCAAGCATCGATGGTCGTTTTAGATGAGGCGGATGAGATGTTAGATATGGGTTTCCGTGAGGATATCGAAAGCATTTTGGAAGAAATTCCAAATGAGCGTCAAACAGTCTTGTTCTCAGCAACAATGTCTAAGCCGATTATGGCTTTAACAAACCGTTATTTGACTAATCCTAAATTAGTTAAGGTGGTTAAAAATGAGATTACGAACGTGAACATCGAGCAATTATACTATGATGTGAAGGGTCGTGCAAAAATGGAAGTGACAACACGTTTGATCGACTTCTATTCATTAAAATTAGTCTTGATTTTCTGTAACCAAAAGAAACGTGTAGACGAAGTTGTGGAAGAATTGATGTTGCGTGGTTATGCAGCGGAAGGCTTACACGGTGACTTACGTCAATCACAACGTACTCAAGTAATGAATCGTTTCCGTGGAGGAAATGTCAGTTTCTTAGTGGCGACGGATGTGGCGGCTCGTGGTTTAGACGTAGATAATGTGGATGCAGTAATCAATTACGATATTCCGTTAGATGAAGAATATTATGTACACCGTATCGGTCGTACAGGTCGTGCTGGCAAGTCTGGAAAGGCATTTACGTTAGTCGTGGGAGCTGAACGCAATCGTTTGCGTGATATCATGAATTATACGAAAGTGAAGATTGATAAAGGTGTGATTCCTACTTTCTCTGATGTAGTGGGTGTTAAAAAAGGTATGTTTATTGATCGGGTAGGTGCTACAATCGCTGAAGGCGGTTTAGAATTATTTGATGATGCATTACCTAATTTCCAACATGCTGGCTTTACGGTGGAGCAAGTTGTGGCCGCTTTAGTAAAGATGAACATGGGTGTCGTGAAGAACGAATTCGGCGATGAGAATCTCGAAGGCGATATAGAACGTAGCTCACGTAAATATGGTCGCGATGAACGCGGCGGTGGAGGTGGACGTTTCGAAAGAGGCGGCGGCGGTGATCGTTGGGGTGGTGGAGACCGTGGCGGAGATCGCCGTGGTGCTGGACGTTTCGAAAGAGGTGGAGATCGTGGAGGTCGTTTCGAAAGAGGCGGTGATCGTAATTCTGCTCCTCGTGGTCCTCGTATGGATCGTGAAGGCAAACCTTACCGTTCTGACGAAAACATGGTACGTTTAGTAGTGAATATTGGATTCAACGAAAAAATATCTCCTTCTAATATTGTAGGAGCATTTGCCGGAGAATCTGGAATTCCAGGAAACGTATTAGGTCAAATTCAAATCGAAAACAAACACACGTTTGTGGATGTACCGAAAGAGTATGCGAATGTCGTATTAGATAAAATGGCGGGAGCTCAAATTAAGGGCAAGCGAGTAAATGTCGATATTGCGAAAGCAGACAAATAATCAAAAGGGGCTCAATTTGAGCCCCTTTTTTATTACATTTTGCGAAGGTAAAAATTCTGTTTCGGACAAATGGGTTTGAAAAATACCAAACCTACATCATATAGGTCTACCGTTTGGATGACCGAAGTATGAGACTTTAGGGAATTCCAGAAAGTTTCGTTTTTATAGGGTTGCTGGATTAGGATAACGTCATTTAATGTCATCTTAGCTGGATCAAATTCTGAAGACATTTCTATAATTTTTCCTTTAGTATATCGTTTCTTCAATTCCTCAACTAATTGTTCATAAGTTAATTGACCATTAAGGAATGGATTCAAAAGTTTACAATACAAGGCATAGATGGAGGGTGAATGTAATCCATGTGCTGTTTGTGCCTTGAAATAAAACTGAAGCCGATTCATTAATTCAGGTGGTAGGCAGGAATAAGCTCAAAAGGAGGGATGTCCACTTTAAAAGTAGCCTGATTTTCTAAATTTAGGAATACATAATGGCCGCTCATTTTTCCAATGGAAGATATCAATGGACAACCGGAGGTATAGGTAAATGAATTACCGGGTTCAATGATGGGCTGCTGACCCACTACACCTAAACCGTTCACCGTTTCTTTAGAACCAATACCATCTACAATTTCCCAAAAACGACTCACAAGCTGTCCTGGTTGGTTACTCAAGTTTTTGATTGTAATTTGGTAGGAGAAAAAGTGTTTGTAAGGCGGATTTAATTCCATTTCTGGTAGATGCGTAGTGTCTACTGAAATTAAAAATCCGTTTGAAAAGGCTTCTGTCATCCTATAAAGGTCTAATGAGTAATCTGAAAGTAAAATTAGCTGATTCTTTGAATAATGATTGGAAAAAGGTGTTGAATTCATCTTTGACTTCCCCTTATTTCTCTGAGTTATGTTCTTTTCTATCGCTAGAATATGGCCAAAAGGATATTTTTCCACCCATTCATCAAGTCTTTTCTGCTTTTTATCGCTGTTCATTTCAGCAAACCAAGGTCGTTATTATAGGCCAAGATCCCTACCATGGAGAGGGACAAGCACAAGGTTTATCGTTTTCTGTTCCCCAAAACTTCCCTTTGCCGCCCTCGCTAAAAAATATTTACAAGGAATTGTATGCTGACTTAAAAGTGATTCGGTATTCAGGTGATTTAAGTTCCTGGGCAGATCAAGGTGTTTTGCTTTTAAATAGTGTGTTGACCGTCCGTTCTGGAGAACCGGGTTCACATGCCAAGCGAGGTTGGGAACAATTTTCAGAAGAAGTGATCATTCAGCTATGTCAACAGAAAGAATCCGTGGTCTTTGTACTTTGGGGTGCTCATGCCCAAAAGCTAGCTAAACACATCGATGCTCAAAAGCATTTCATCATTCAGTCGGCACATCCATCACCTTTATCGGCAAATCGAGGGGGATTCTTTGGCACTAAACCGTTTTCCAAAATCAATGAATTTCTGGTGCAGAGTGGGCAGGAGGGGATTGAGTGGGGGAATTAGTCCGAAGTCCGAAGGCAATTAGTCTTAAGTCTGTAATTCTATCTCTAATCTTTATACTCTTTCCTCCGGACTCATTTCCTCCGGACTACTATACTCTCCTCAGCTTACTCGGAAAGTAGACAAACTGATTCGCGAATTCCTTTTGGAAAAAACCTGAAACAATGCCCTCAATGAATTCTGGATGAGATTCCTCGAAGGTGGGAAGCCAGCACTGTAGAGAATAACCAACAGAATCCGGTTCTTGATGAGAGGTGATTTCAAACAAAAAGATTTGATCTACAAAAGCCTGTTTCTCAATTTCAGGCATAATGACAGTCTTCAAAGCACGGATAGCGGATTCGTGAATCGTGGGCTCAAAAAACAAGGATAAGTTGTATTGGATCATTTTAGGGCGTTATAAAGGATTTCGGCTGTGTGTAAACCTTCTTGTTCAATGCCATCTTTGATTTGATGGCGGCAAGAGGTTCCGTTGCTGGCAATGATACTTTTACTGGGTTTGTTTAATAAACGGGGGAACAAAACGAGGTTAGCGATTTGCTGAGATAATTTATAGTGCTTCTTTTCATAGCCAAAAGATCCCGCCATTCCGCAACATCCCGTAGGTAAAAGCTCTACTTCATATTGAGAAGGAATGCTTAATGCGATGCGGGTGGCTGTTAATCCGGCGATGGATTTTTGGTGACAATGTCCATGTAACAGAATCTTCTGTTGCTTCCCATGGAAGTCATCTGCGCTAATATTACCTGCTTTAAATTCACGGGCAATAAACTCATCAATCAGTAAGCAATTAGGTTTTAAGGCCTCAGCTTGTGCTCGTTTATCTGCATCGACTAAGGCAGGAATTTCATCTCTAAAGGTTAATAAGGCACTCGGTTCTATACCGATTAGGGGGTGGTCAGCTGAAATAAGTGCTTGCAGTTTTTCAACATTGGAATTTGCCAAAGCTTTAGCTTCGACTAGCATTCCTTTGGAAATATAACTGCGACCAGAGATGATATCTGACGGAATCTCGACTCCATAGCCCAAACGATTCAAAAGTTTGATTGTTTTTTGGCCTAAAGGAACCTCATTGTGATTCGTGAATTCATCAGCAAATAGATAAACTAAGCCATTCTTAAGGACCTTTTGTGGATTTTTCTTCGCATAGCGCTTGAACCAGGTTTCTAAACTGGTGAATTGAACAGCAGGCAGACTTCGCTCTATGGCAAATCCCATGGCTAATTTAATCAGCGATGAAGTCAAGGGGAATTCGACTAGAAAATTATACAGTGGAGCTACATAACTAGCATAGCGTTGTAGGGTAGGGAAGTTGCCAATCAGTTGTGTGCGCAAGGGAACTCCCGATTTCAAATAAGACTGTTGCAGCGTTTCTGCCTTTAGTTTACCCATATCTACACTGGATGGGCACTCAGTTTGGCAGCCTTTACAAGACAAGCATAAATCTAGGATGTCGTGTAAATCAGGATTCGAGAAGGTCTCCTCCGCCGGAGAACTTAACAACTGTCGAAGCATATTGGCCCTAGCTCTCGTGGAATCTTTTTCCTGCAAGGTGGCCATGTAACTTGGACACATTGTCCCGCCGCTTAAGGATGTTTTCTTGCAATCCCCTGACCCGGAGCATTTTTCTGCTAGTCCAAGTGGATTTCGCCAAACCCCATAATCAAAATAATAGGATGGTTCTGTTGCTTTTTGATCAGTAAATCGGAAAGCCGTATCCATCGCAGGACTGTCCGTTATTTTACCTGGATTAAAAACATGATGTGGGTCAAAAACGTGTTTAATCTCTTTAAACAAGCCATAGACTTCTCTCCCCATTAATTCAGGAATAAATTCACCACGTAAACGACCATCTCCGTGTTCTCCACTTAATGATCCTTTGTATTTCTTCAGTATTTCAACTGTTTCAGCCAAAATGCTCCTGAATAATTTGATTCCTTCCGGACTTTTCAAATTAATAAAGGGTTCAATATGCAATTCTCCCGCTCCAGCATGCGCGTAGTAGGCAGCTTTAGTGTCGTTTCGAGCTAGTAATTCCTGTATTTCTGCCACGTATGCGGGTAAATCTGTAGGATCCACGGCACAATCTTCAATTAAATTGACGGGTTGCGTATCACCTTCTAGGTTACGAATTAAGCCTAATCCGGCTTTTCTGATGTCCCAACCTTTGGCAATATCATTACCCCATAAAATAGGGTAGGCGTATCCTTGATTCGCATTATTCAGATCCTGAATTAAATTAGATACGTTTCTGTCAAGTTCTTCTCTGGAATCAGCCCGCATTTCCACCATCAAGATGGCAGCCGGTTTTCCTTCGATAAACCCGCGATCTTTCTCAAAATTTGGATGTCCTTCCGTGAAGGACAAGATGTAATCATCCACTAATTCAGAGGCTAAAATAGGATGTTTTAGGGCCGTGATATTTGCCTGTAAAGACTCTTGCAAAGAATGGCAATGAATACAAATCAAAGCTACCTCCGGCTGAGGGAGATCTAACAAGTTCAGCTTCATTGAATGAACAACGGCCAAAGTTCCTTCCGAACCCGCGATTAACTTAGATAAGTTAAACGGCTCACCATCAGGAGAAAAGGGTTGCATATCCAGCAAAGCATCTAACGCATAGCCGGTATTTCTACGCTTTATTGATTTCTTAGGAAAGCGATCTTTAATTAAAGCCTGTATCTCGGGATTATTCAACATTCGGTGAATTTCCCGATATATTTTACCCTCTAAATTTTGTAGGGTGGTCTTGTGGTAAAATTCCTCCCGAGTCAATGGATGGGTGTGAATCTCCGTTCCATCTGATAAAAAGGCACGCGTTTCCAAAATATGATCCCGCACTGAACCCCACACAATACTATGTAAACCGCAGCTATTATTGCCTAGCATTCCGCCTAAAAGGGCACGATTAGCGGTAGATGTTTCAGGACCAAAAAATAAGTCAGCACTTGCTAAATGCTTGTTTAAATCATCTCTCACCATGCCAGGTTCAATCCAAACGCTTTTTTCTTTCTTATTAAGCGAAATGACTTTCCCTAAAGCGGATGAAATTTCCATCACAATTCCATCACCCACGACTTGTCCAGCTAAGGAAGTTCCGGCTCCTCTAGGAATTAAGCCAGTCTTTGCTTGTATGGCGAATTGAATGAGACGTTTGATATCTTTCGAAGAGGCTGGAATGGCCACTGCGGCTGGTTTTACTTGATAAACGGAGGCATCTGTTGCATAGATACGCTTCGCAATTCTCGTTGATTGACTCTCGTCAAAAAACAATTGACCCTCAAAATGGTCCTTCAATAAACGTACCTCGTAATTACTCCAGCTCATAATTCCTAAATGGAAAGTGAATTTACGAAATCCAATCTTACCTTCATATTGCCATTTAAAGTTTATAAGCTCTGTTCATAAAAGTTCGCCGATTTCTTGTGATTAATTTTCTAAATTTGAATTCTATCCGAATCCTATGAAGTTTTTAATTCAAGTTTACGAAAGTTTGATTTTTGCCTACCAGGCATTGCGTTCGAACATCTTGCGCACAACTTTGTCCCTTTTAGGGGTAAGTGTGGGGATTTTTGCCATCGTGGCAGTATTTACGGCCGTAGATTCCCTAAACAAGAACATTCGTTCCGAAATTGATTCTTTCGCCGGTTCAGGCGTTTTATATGTGGGTAAATGGCCTTGGTTGATGCAGAATAACTACCCTTGGTGGAAGTATTTGAACCGTCCTGAGATGAAATATACGGAATTTCAGTTTTTGAAAGACAATTTGAAATCAGCTAAAGCAATTGCTATTATTGACAATGGGCGTTCAGCTTCAGCGACAAAAGAAAGTTCTAGTATGGACGTGAATATGACGGGTGCAAGTTATGATTACAATCAAATTACTAGTGTGCCTATTCAAACGGGACGTTATTTTTTGCCTATTGAATCTGAAAATGCTTTAAATGTGGTGATTATAGGGACTAAAGTCTCTGAGAATCTTCAGGCGGTCGTAGGGGATCAGATTAAATTAAATGGTATTAAGTTTCAAGTAATTGGAATTATTGAAAAGAAGGGTAATGACATGTTAAGTTTTGGTGGAACGCCGGACGAAAAAGTATTTATTCCTTATTCAACTTTTTCAGCTGTATTTCAAAAAGATAAGCCAGCACCAGATATCGCTATTAAAGCGATGGATGACGATATTGGACAAGAGGAATTAGAAGGGGAGGTAACGGGTTTAATGCGCTCTTTGCGTTCCATTAAGCCTAAACAAGAAGCTAATTTTGCGGTGAATCGCTTAGACGGTTTAAATCAGTTTTTTGATGGCATTTTTGCGGCACTAAACATTGCAGGAGCCTTGATTGCTGGATTCTCACTTTTAGTGGGTGGTTTTGGTATCGCTAATATTATGTTCGTTTCGGTAAAGGAGAGAACAAACATCATTGGAATTCAGAAGTCTTTAGGGGCTAAGAATTACTTCATCTTATTTCAATTCTTATTCGAGGCGGTGTTCTTAAGTTTGATTGGTGGATTAGTCGGCATTGGTTTAGTCGTCTTGTTAACCCTCATTCCGCAGGATGCCTTGCCGTTAGTTCTTTCGATGAAGAACATTGTGACAGGATTATTTATCTCCAGTTTTATCGGTATTCTTTCTGGGATTATTCCAGCGTGGGTGGCCGCTAAGATGGATCCAGTAATTGCAATCCGATCGAAATAAAGCATCGACTTCCGTCTACTGTCCACTGACTACCGTCCACTTACCACTGGTAGGCCATAAAAAAAGCCTCCCCTAAACAAATAGGAGAGGCTTTTAATTTTAAAGCTGTAAAATTACAGAGATAAAGTATCTAAAACTGAGTTCATATTTCGAACAGCATCAGCTGACTTGTTGAAAGCTGCCTGCTCATCCGCAGTTAACTTATAGTCTACGATTTTTTCCCAACCATTCTTGCCTAAAACGACAGGAACACCTAGGCAGATATCTTTTTGGCCATATTCTCCTTCAAGAGATACGCAACATGCCATGATTTTCTTCTCATCACGAACAATCGCTTCTACTAAGGCAGCTCCTGCAGCACCTGGTGCGTACCAAGCAGAAGTTCCTAGTAATCCTGTTAGTGTCGCTCCGCCTACCATTGTATCTGCCACTACTTTGTCTAAAGTTGAATCGTCTAGGAATTGAGAAACTGGAACACCGTTATAAGTTGCTAAGCGCTTCAATGGAATCATTGTTGTATCTCCATGGCCACCGATAACGGTTCCTGAGATATCATTGATAGACACATCCATCGCTTTTGCTAAATAGCACTTGAAGCGAGCTGAATCTAAGGTACCACCCATACCGATGATGCGGTGTTTATCTAAACCAGCAACTGATTTCGTTAAGTAAGTCATCGTATCCATTGGATTAGAGATGATGACAATAATCGGGTTTTTCGAATATTTTAAGATATTTTCTACCACACTTTTCACGATTCCTGCATTCACTCCGATTAACTCCTCACGAGTCATACCTGGTTTACGTGGAAGTCCTGAAGTAATCACCACAACATCTGAATTAGCTGTCTTTGTGTAATCACTAGTAGATCCGATTAGTGTAGTATCAAAACCTAACAAGCTAGCTGTTTGATACATATCTAATGTTTTACCTTCTGCAATACCTTCTTTGATATCTAATAAAACTAATTCATCTGCCAATTCTTTTCTGGCAATGTTGTCAGCACATGTTGCTCCTACAGCACCTGCTCCTACTACTGTGATTTTCATTGTTATAATTTTTGGTAAGTATGATTCAAAAAACGAAACAAAAATACGACAAATCCTTAAATGATTTCATTATATTTAAGCATTAATCGAAATTATTATGTCACAATCTGGGACTTGGGTAAAGCGTATTGTCGACTCCCATTTTTTTAAAGAAGCAATGAATAAGAGTGAAATGCTCTTTTCTCAAAACCAAGTAGGCTTATTATCTCTGATTAAAGGAGCTTTAAAAAAGGTGCAAGAAACGGCCTCTTCGAGTAATTTAACTATTGTTAAATTACTTAATCGATATGTTATCCTTTTTAGTGAATTGATTAAAGCTTATGTTCAAGGTTCATATACTAAACTACCGGTTAAAACGTTAATAAAAATCACAGCCGCTTTACTCTATTTTGTGATGCCTTTTGACTTCATTCCTGACTTTTTGCCTTTAGTAGGTTTTGCAGATGATTTAGCCATCGTAGTTTGGGTAGGGAAGGCGATAAAAGAGGAGCTTGATGAGTTTGAAAAACATCTTTAAATACACGAATAATTAACCTTTTTTAAATATATTTACGAAAATTTAGACAAAACACGATATGATGACTGCAAGCATATTATTATTTTTAAATAGCCTCGGTGGTGGCGAAATGTTACTGATCGGTTTATTGATTTTGTTGTTTTTTGGAGGCAAGAAACTACCGGAATTGATGAAAGGCTTAGGCAAAGGTATTCGCGAGTTTCAAAATGCGAAGAATGATGTAAAAGATCAAATCAATAAGGAGTTAGACGATACGAAAGAATAAGTCACTCTATTTCCCTATATCTGCATAGTTGAAGAAATTCAACTATGCTTTTGTGTTTATAAAGATTCCCATTTTTAATGAGTTATACGAGTCAGCCCTATGCGAAAATCAGGGAGAAATTGTTAGCGGGTGAGCTTTCTGTTTCTTCGATTGTCGCGAGTCATTTAGATCAAATTCATGCACATAATAAAGCTTTGAATGCTTTTTTAGAAGTGTATGAGGAGGAAGCGATTGCTCGGGCTGTACTTGTTGATGCTAGAATTAAAGATGGGACAGCAGGTAAATTAGCAGGTTTAGTCATAGGTATTAAAGACTTACTTTGTTATGAAGGGCACCATTCGTATGCCGGAAGTAAAATATTGAACTCCTTTAAATCGACTTTTTCTGCTACGGCAGTTCAGCGTTTGTTAAATGAGGATGCGATTATCATAGGTCGTCAAAACTGTGATGAGTTTGGAATGGGTAGTACCAATGAAAATTCGGCGTATGGCCCAGTTCTGAATTTCGCGAATCCTGCCTACGTGGCGGGAGGTAGTTCTGGTGGTTCTGCAGTAGCTGTTCAAGCCGGAATGTGCCAAGTTTCATTAGGAACGGATACAGGTGGTTCAATCCGTATGCCAGCAGCATTTTGTGGAGTAGTTGGTTTAAAACCTACCTATGGATTAGTTTCTCGTTGGGGTTTAATTGCTTATGCATCCTCATTTGATACCATTGGTCCTATTTCAAACTATGTTTCGGATGCCCGTTTAGTATTAGATATCATTAAAGGTGACGATGGTCAGGATAGTACCTTGAGTTCAGCTCTTCCTGTAGCTCAGAAGGATAAAAAGCGTGTCGCTTACATCAAGGAAGTAGTGGAGCATCCTAGTCTTCAACCGGAGATTAAAACGGCATTTGAAGCGCAATTGGATAGATTAAAGGGTATGGGATATACCGTAGAAGGTGTTGATTTTCCTTATATTGATCAGTTGTTGCCCACTTATTATGTGTTAACTACTGCTGAATCGAGTTCTAATTTAGCTCGATTTGATGGGGTGAAGTTTGGACATCGAACGGCTAATCCAGTGGATTTAATGCAGCTATACAAGCGTACGCGTCAAGAAGGTTTTGGAGAAGAAGTACAGCGCCGTATTATGTTAGGTACCTTTGTTTTGAGTGCGGATTATTACGATGCTTATTATACGAAGGCCCAAAAAGTACGCCGTTTAATTCAAGACAAAACGCTCGCTATTTTAGCTGAGTATGATTTTATTATTTCTCCTACGACCTCATCGACAGCCTATCGCTTGGGGGAAAAGACACTTGATCCGATTCAAATGTATTTGGGAGATTTGTTTACGGTTCAAGCCAATGTGGCAGGAATTCCGGGTCTTTCCATACCGATGGGAACCGATTCCGTAGGTTTACCGATGGGATTTCAACTGATGGCCAGTCCATTTCAAGAGGATAAATTGTTACATATAGGTGAAATATTAAGCGATGATTTGGAATAGATTTGTTCTTCTTTCTTGTTTATTTATCTCCTCTATTTCCTATGGACAAATAACAGGGGCCTATCAAACTGCCTATGATTTAAATCAAATTGATTCATTGGCCAAAGTAGAGCAAGGTGGTCCCCCGGCTTTCAGTATCGACCCTGGAGTAATTCAAGATCGTTTAAAAAAGTTGGAGAACGAGATTCCATTACATTACAATATTATCACGCACCAGTTTGTCGAAATTTTTGCCTTTCGCAAGGCAAGTTTTACCCAGCGCATGTTAGAGCGTAAGGATATCTATTTCCCCTTGTATGAGAAGTATTTAAAGAAATATGGCTTACCAGATGAATTGAAATATTTGTCGCTGATTGAGTCAGGTTTAGAAAATAAGGCCATTTCAAATAAGGGAGCAGGTGGTTTATGGCAATTTATGCCGTATACAGCGAGAGGGGACTTTGGGATGCGGGTGGATCAATATATTGATGAGCGATTCGATGCCGAAAGAGCGACAGACGCGGCATGTCAATATTTGAAAAGACTGTATAAAACATTTGGAGATTGGCATCTTGCCTTAGCGGCTTATAATACGGGTCCCTCTAATGTAAAAAGAGCGATGCGTCGCTGTGGAGGTTCGAATGATTTTTGGGGGATTTATGCTTGCTTACCTGCCCAAACAAGGGCTTATGTTCCTCAATTCATTGCGATAACCTACATGATGAATTACCATTGGGATCATTCTATTCAGCCGGAGAATTGGGCGATTGACATTCCGAAGGATAGCATTCTGGTCAGTGGTTACTTGAATTTGAATACCCTAACACAATTAACCGGATTTTCATTAGATACCCTAAAGCGTCTTAATCCGCATATTTTATCACATTTTTTACCCAAAAATGCGCAGCAAGTTAAGGTACATATACCTAGAAGTCATTTTTCCTACTTTTTAAAGAATAGAGCTCAAATTTTAGATTCAGCCAGAGTAGATTTGACATCGCCAGATTTGTTAGAAATAGACACTTCTCAGACGATAGAAGAACCATCTCCAGTGGCCAAAAGGTATACCTATAAAGTTAGAAGTGGGGAAACACTTTCAAGGGTTGCCAGGAAGTTAGGACTCAGTATTTCTGAGCTAAAGCGAATAAATAGAATCAAAGGAACTAAGTTAAGAAAGGGGCAAATCCTAGTTTATTTTAAACTAGCAAAAGTAAAATCTTCTCAAAAGTGGAAAAAACCGGCATCAACTAAGAAAAAGAAAAAGGTTTCAAAAAAGAAGAAAACCAAATCTAAAAAACGCCGTAAACGCAGGTAATTATGATAGCTTATTTGAAAGGTAAATTAGCACACAAAGATCGCGCTCATGTGATTATCGATGTGAATGGAGTAGGTTATGAGGTTAAAATCTCCTTACAGACCTATGCCGCATTAGCTGATGGAGTAGAGCTTTGTAAGCTGTATACACATTTGCAGGTCAAAGAGGACTCTCATACCTTAGTTGGTTTTCATTCCATGGACGAGAAATTATTATTTCTTGATTTGATATCTGTGTCTGGAATTGGATTAAGTACAGCATTAGTGATGTTATCTTCCTTCTCTTCGAACGAAATTCGTTCTGCGATTATGAGTGAAAATATTGCACTGATTCAGTCCATTAAGGGAATTGGTTCTAAATCTGCTCAGCGAGTAATTTTAGAATTAAAGGATAAATGCAAGAAAGATGCTCTTTTCGTGGAAGCAGGAATAGCCTCTCACGATGCACACTTTGGAAATAAACAAGAAGCCTTAGCGGCTTTAGTTACGTTAGGCATTCCACGGACTGCTGCAGAAAAAAGTTTGGAAAGTATCTTAAAATCGAACCCTGAAGCTTCCGTTGAAAATTTAATCAAATTAGCCTTGCGATAGTTGAAAGCGCTTAATAGACATATATTTTCCTTCATTTTATCCTTTTTATGGGTTGTAGGAATTGTATTGTCTTTTTCGAGTTATTCACAAATTGATTCTGTTTCTAAATCTGGTAAAAAACCTAGATTGACCTTAAAAAAACCTAATCGATCGACATCAAAGTCCCCTTTTTCAATTTATTCTAAAAAGCCAAATTCTCTTTATTCTTTTGAATCAGATAATAAATTGGTTATTCAAAAAGATGCGACTGGCTCAACTAATGCAACAGATTTTACCACGTTTAATCGATTGCAAAACCAGGATGTGAATAGAAGCTTTTGGCAAACTTATTCTAAAAGTTTAGACGGCAGCAGTAATTTGAAGTCTAGAGGATTATTCCCTAAAATTGAATTACCACCATCGATTGATCGAATTTTTGGAGGAACAGAAGTTTCCTTTAAACCTAATGGTTCCTTACTGCTTGATGTGGGTTATATGGGCCAGTATGTGGATAATCCTGCCATTCCCGTTCAATTACGGTATGTAGGTAATCTATTTTTTAACGAACAAGCACAAATTAACTTTCAAGGAAAAATTGGTGATAAGCTGAATTTAAACGTCAATTTTGATACGAAGGCTAGTTTTAATTTTCAAAACCAATTAAAACTGAATTGGAGGACACAAGAAGAAGATATTCTGCAAAATATTGAAGTTGGAAACACTTCCTGGACCTTAAATTCTCAATTGATACCAGGTGTACAGAATTTGTTTGGTGTTAAAACTTTGTTGCGTTTCGGTGCACTCGATATGACAGTCGTGGCTGCTCAGCAACGATCTAAACAGGATTGCATTACATTAAAAGGAGGAACTCAAGGGAAGAATTTCGAAGTGAGGGTGGATCAATACGATGAGAATCGTCACTTTTTCTTATCCTCCTATTTTAGGAACAATTATGAACGTGCATTAAAGAATTTGCCGGTAATATCTAGTGGAATTACGGTAACCAGGGTGGAGGTCTATGTGACCAATCGTACACAGAGTACTGAGTCACTTCGTAATTTAGTTTCCTTGTATGATTTAGGGGAAGCAAGCCCTTATAATAATACCAATCCAATATTTCAACCCGTTAATCCCACTAGTCCGGTGGATAATAAGGCAAATGGGATGTATGCCAAACTACTAGCTGATCCTAATTTAAGGAAGTCTAATGAGGTGACGGATCGTTTAGAATCTACTTATAATCTAACACGAGGTACTGATTTTGATGTATTAAAAGGGGCAAAACGCTTATCAGATAGGGAGTTTAAATTCAATTCGCAGTTAGGTTATATTTCCTTGGTAGCTCCGATACGTAATGATGAGGTTTTGGCCGTATCATATGAGTATACTTTAAACGGCAGAAAGTATAAGGTAGGAGAATTAACCGAAGATTATCAAGCTCGCCAAGACGATGAGGTACTGATTTTAAAAATGCTAAAATCAAGTACTATTCGGAATAACTTGAATTCAGTTTCCACTGGAAAACCGCATCCAATGTGGGATTTAATGATGAAAAATATTTATTCATTAAATACCTCCTCTTTAACTAAACAAAATTTTCAGCTAAGAATTGTCTATAAAGACGATGCAACAGGGATAGATAATAGTAATTTAATAGAAGGCGCAAATTTTAAGGATATTCCGTTAGTTAAAGTTTTGGGCTTAGATAAATTGAATTTTGCAGGAGATCCGCAACCCGATGGGAACTTTGATTATGTAGACGATATTACGATTGATGCGAAGAATGGAAAGATCATTTTCCCTGTTCTTGAACCTTTTGGAAATAATTTAAAAGCAAAGTTTACGGCGAGTGAAAGTAATTTAGTCGATAAATATGTGTTTGATAAATTGTATTCAGGTACACAAGTCGACGCGGCCCAAATTACCACTAAAAACAAGTTTTTCATTAAAGGATCATTTCAATCTGGGGTTGGTGGGGATATCTCATTACCATTTGGGGTAGAAGCAAAATCGGTTACGGTGACAGCTGGCGGTCAATCCTTAGCGCCTGGAACAGATTATATCGTGGAGCCGCAATCTGGTCGAGTGAAGATTATTAATGAGGGAGTTTTTAGTTCTGGAAGAGAGATTAAGGTTTGTTACGAAAAGCCAGACTTATTTTCGAATCAAATTAGAACGCTTTTGGGTACACGTTTAGATTATAATTTAGGCAAAAATGTACATTTAGGCGCTACAATTCAGAATATGTCCGAAAGTCCGCCAGCCTTTTTTAGACGGGTGGCCATGGGGAATGAACCTGTTAATAATACCTTAATTGGGTTTGATGCGAGTATCTTGCAGAATTCTCAAGGGCTTACACGTTTTTTGGATAAGTTACCTTTGATTTCAACTAAAGAGACATCTGTTATTGATTTTCAGGGAGAGTTCGCTAAGTTAATTCCTAATGTGAATGATCGCGTGCAAGGAAACGCCTTTATTGATGATTTTGAGGCGGCTCGTGTCATTTACAATTTAAGTTCACAATCAACACTGTGGAAAGCTGGAGCAACACCTAAATCGTATGTTTCCGCTGGAAATAAGTTGGCAGCTGGATTTAATCGAGCTAAAATATCTGCCTACACGGTGGATGCTAGTATTTATGGACAAGGAGGTTTTGGTTTAGATATACCTGGATTAGATCCTACTAAAGTAAATGCGTTTGCTTATGAAAGAGTAGTAACTCCAAGAGGTCTGTTCCCCAATAAGGACTTTGCAAATAATATTACCAATTTACCCATTAATGTATTAGATGTTGCTTATTTCCCTTCGGAGAGGGGCTTGTATAATTTTAACCCTAATCTTTCCTCAACAGGTTTATTGCCTACTCCAAGTGCTAATTTTGGGGCAATTACCCGAGCGATTAGTTCTGATACTGATTTTGATAATGCTAATATAGAGCAGTTAGAATTTTGGTTGATGGATCCATTTATTGCCGGAGAAGCAGGGAAAATTCGAGATGGTCTATTTAACAAGAACAATGAGACGGGAGGTAAGTTAGTTTTCCATTTAGGGGATGTCTCAGAAGATTTTATTCCAGATGGCTATTCTAATTTTGAGAATGGCATTCCAGCAGGTGAAAAAATCACCTCAGGTACAACGAAGAATATTGAAAAAACTGATTGGGGATTAGCTCCTTCAAGACAATTTGTCATCAATGCATTTGATAATTCGGCTGGTAGAGAAAAGCAGGATATCGGTTTAGATGGTTTGCCAAATAAAGCAGATGATGCCACTGTATTAACGGAATCGACTCATTTTAAAGCCTATTTAGATCAAATAAAAAGTCGTGTGTCAGATCCTTTGGCTTTAGCCAGTATTCAAAATGATCCAGCAGGAGATGATTTTGATTTTTATTTAAATCAGAAATTTGATGGTACGGAATCGTTAATTCAACGTTATAAGAGTTACTTAGGTATGGAAAACAATAGTCCTACCACAGCCAATCCTTCCAATGTCAATTTCACTGAGGCTAATAGTATTTTGCCAGATCGAGAGGATTTGAACAATGATAATACAGTAAATGATAGTGAAGCCTATTTTGAATATGAAATTGATTTAAAGCCTAATAGCCTACAAATTGGGAATGGTTTTGTAGTGGATAAAATTACAGAGGGCGGAGTTAATTGGTATCTTTTCCGCGTACCCATAAAAGATAAACGTATTTACAAAACACCTGCTGGGGAAATTAATTCGTTTAAATCAATTCGTTTCATGCGTATGGTGTTGAAAGAATTTAAAGAACCAGTAGTATTAAGATTTGCCCAATTACAATTGTCAGGATTCAGTTATCGAAAGTTTATTGGTGAATTAGATAAACGAAGTGGACAAGATTTGCCTGAGCCATATGATGCTAAATTTCGGGTTTCTAGTGTGAATATTGAAGAAAATGGACCAGCTAATAAAGGGGAGACAGCAATTCCTTATGTTGTTCCACCTGGATTTGTCAGAGATCAGGATATTACTACCATTAATAACGCTCGATTGAATGAACAATCTATGAGCCTCTGTGTGGATAATTTGCGCGCTGGAGATGCAAGAGCGGTATTTAAAAATACAATCTTTGATTTTATTAATTACAAACGTTTAAAGATGTTTGTATCGATGCAAAGTCCGGATATGATTAGTGGTCAAGTTAGCGCATTTCTACGTATCGGTACTGATTTGACAGATAACTATTATGAAATAGAAAATACAGGTTTAATTCAAACTCAGAGGGGCCAAAGTTTAGACACGGAGATTTGGCCAATGGAGAATGAATTTGACATTGAGTTTGATTTAGTTAAGCAAGTTAAGATCGAGCGAGATAAACAAGGTAAGAGCTTAAATGAGCGTTTTACGATGTTAATTACGAGTTCTACTGGAAAGACGTATAAAATTACGGTAATGGGTAGGCCAGATCAAAGTGCTACGATGGTCACCATGATAGGAGTTCGCAATACGAGTAAAACAAATAAAACATTCTGTGTTTGGGTAAATGAATTGCGAGCCTCTGGTTTTGACCAGACTTCAGGTGAGGCTGCAATAGGTAAATTAGCCATTAAACTGGCTGACATAGGTACGATTCAAATGAATGGTAGTTTTAAAAATTACGGATTTGGAGGAGTTCAAGCTAAAATATCAGAACGCAGTAGAGAGAATAATTTAGAGTATGGAATTACAGCAAATTTAAGTTTAGATAAGCTATTGCCTAAAAATTGGGGTTTTAATATTCCTTTCTTTATTACCTATGACCGCCGAAATATTTCGCCACAATTTGATCCATTTGATCCAGATATCTTTCTTTCTAATTCAATTCAGAAGTTTAATGCTGAAGCTAAAAAGAATGCCTATTTAACTATGGTGGAAGATAATACGGAACGTAAAGGATTTAATTTTTCTAATGTTAAAAAGAATAGGGGGGCTAAGTCTAAGATTTCCTATCCTTGGGATTTCTCGAATTTTACTTTCTCCTATGCCTTTTCCGAAATGTTAAGAACAAGTCCGCTTATTGCAGAATACACACAGTTAAGTCATAAGGGAAGTGTTTTATATGCATATTCAACGTCAGCGCGCTATATAGAACCATTTAAGAAGGCGTCATTCGATTTGATCAAGGATTTCAACCTGAATTTAGTGCCTTCTTCTTTATTAGTTCGACTAGATATGGATCGCAGTTTTATAAAAACTCAGTTGAGAAATTCGGAATTCACTACTTTGGGGGTAGCTCCTCAGTTTGAAAAATATTGGTTCTTTAATAGACAATATGCCTTGAATTGGAATTTGACAAAGTCTATGGTTCTCAATTATAATACCCAAGTTAATTCCATTATTGATGAACCTATCGGAGATTTAGATACTCAGCAAAAGCGAGATTCCGTAATGATTAGCTTGAGAGCCTTGGGTCGCGCCAGAAGTTTTGATCAACAAGCAGGTATGGTTTGGCGTTTGCCATTACAGAAATCTGTTTTAACGGATTGGATGAATGCAGATTATACGCATCGGGTAGGGTACAACTATTTTGCTAATTCATTTGATATTCGAGATTCTTTAGGTTTACCTTTTGGCAACATTATCAAAAATACCCGCGAACAAGCCATCAATGGGAAAGTTGATTTTGTAGCTTTATACAATCGGATTAAAGCCTTACGTTGGGCAAATACTCCTCGCACCTTTGGTAAAAATATCGCCAGAAATCCAGGCGATGAGGAAGATATTGTCATTCCGAGTAAATCTGCCATTAAAGCTGTTACACGTTTATTATTAACCTTGCGTGGAATTCAAGTCAATTATTCTATTAATGAATCTACCACCTTACCTGGTTTCATGCCTAATCCAGGCAATCTAGGAATGAATTCTGTTAATTCAGCTCCTGGATTTGACTTTATCAGTGGAGGTCAAGATGATGGTATACGATTTAAGGCGGCTGAAAATGGTTGGTTAACACGAAGTACTGTTCAAAATACACCATTTACGCAGTTAAGGAATCAGAAATTAACCTATTCTACTCAATTAGAACCTACGAAAGATTTGCGAATCCAGGTAGATGGTAATTACAATCGAGGGGATAACTACCAAGAATTCTTTAGACCTGATCAAGCTGGAGGTCCATTTAAATCTCAGAGCCCGATTCGTTCCGGTAATTATTCGATGTCATTTTTGTCCTTTATGACTGCTTTCTCTAATCCAGAAGCCGTTTTTGAGGAATTTAGGACTAATCGTTCCGTTTTGATCTCAAGATTAAATAAAGCGAAATCATCTGAAGTAGGAACTTATAATCAAAACTCCCAAGACGTGTTAATTCCTGCTTTCTTTGCTGCCTATTCTGGTGTTTCCGCTAATGACGTGAAATTTTCACCTTTCTACAATATTCCATTACCAAACTGGAAAGTAGATTACAATGGGTTGAATTTGCTCCCTGGAATTAAGAATAAATTCTCTTCATTCACGATAACACATATGTATTCAAGTACCTATAATGTGGGGAATTTTGTATCGTCGTTAGAATATGGTCAGTTTGCTACGGATTACATGAATTTGTCCCTCAATAGTTTACTGTATCCTCTTTCCTCTCGTTTCGATCCAGAAACAAACACCTTAATTCCAGTATATGTAATGAGTACGATCTCCTTCGTGGAACGTTTCTCGCCATTAGTTGGGGTTAATGCAGTGACCAAGAGTAAAATATCCTTACGTTTAGAATATAATCAGGATCGTAATGTTGGTTTAAATTTAGCTAATTCACAGGTTGCAGAATTAGCAAATAAGGACATCACAGTGTCTGTCGGATTTACTAAATCCAATATGTTAATTCCTTTTAAGATTAATGGCAGATCTGTTCGTTTGCCTAATGATTTACGGTTTAATATGAATTTAACTATTCGGGATACACGTACTTTACAACGAAAATTAGATGCAGAAACGATTGTTACGCAAGGTTTTGTGAATTTTCAATTCCGTCCTCAATTAAGTTATAATGTCAATAATAAATTAACGGTGACGGCTTATTTCGATAAGATGATGAATAATCCCTTGGTATCTAACTCCTTCTATCGATCTACTGTAGCGGGTGGTTTTCAAATACGTTATAGTTTAAGTGAATAAATAAAAATCGTTTGCAAAAAATCTAGATTTTAGTGACCTTTGTTAGCAAATAATAATCATATGAATTTTCCAAGTGAATTAAAGTATACTCAAGAACACGAGTGGATTAAAATAGAAGGCGATGTAGCTGTGGTGGGTATCACTGATTTCGCTCAAGGTGAGTTAGGAGATATCGTTTTTGTAGAGGTGGAGACGGTAGGTCAAAGCATTACAAAGGATGGCGTATTTGGAACGGTAGAAGCTGTTAAAACAGTTTCTGATTTGTTCTTACCGATTGCTGGAGAAATTGTAGAATTTAATACAGCCTTAAATAACAGCCCTGAATTAATAAATTCAGATCCTTATGGAGATGGTTGGGTGGTGAAAATTAAGGCAGCTGATGCTGGTGATCTTTCCCAATTAATGGATGTTGAGACATATAAATCCTTTATCGGACATTGATTTTTAAACCCTGTTAATCAGGGTTTTTTTATAACCAAAAACAAATGCGGATTTTATTTAAACAGCTTGTAGTTCAAGATAGTCGGTCTTCATTCTATGGTAAGAAAGTTGATTTGCTTTCAGAGAATGGTCGTTGGATAGAAATTGGAACCACTATTCAATCGAAAGCAGATTTAATCGTTTCAGAAGAAAATCTAGAATGGTTTCCTTCCGTCGTTGATCTTCGTGTTCACAACACGTTACCAGGTGGTGAGCACAGAGAAGATTGGTCAAGTTTGAAAGCCGCCGCTTGGAATGGTGGGGTTTTAGATTTTTTATTATTACCTACAGGTGATCCGGTTCCACAGCAGCCAGAGTCAATTCAGTTTATTAAAAATCGCTTAGATGGTTCTGGTGTTTTAGCCTATCCTGTAGCTCCTTTAACACTAGAAAACAAATCAGAAAACTTTAGTGATTTGATGGATTTGCATCAAGCAGGAGCCTCTTGGTTTAGTCATGGTGCGGGTGCTTTACAAGACACTGATTTGATGTTAAAATGTCTTCAATACTTGCAGCCATTAAAGTCGAAAGTTATTTCTAGACCTGATGTTGAGGGCTTATCTTTATTTGGCCAAATACACGAGGGGCTACAAAGTACCTTATTAGGATTGAAAGGGATACCTGAATTAGCAGAAACGTTGCATATAAAACGTGATTTAGACCTTTTATCCTATGTGATTCAGCATTCTTTTGGTTTAGCTCATCCTGAATTTGCGCTACATTTCTCCTGTATTTCTACGGCAGAGTCAGTCAGGTTGATTTCAGAAGCACAAAAGGCGGGGTTACCTGTCACGGCAGATGTTGCCATTTATTCACTTATTCTTACAGAAGATGCAGTTTCTGATTTTGATACACTTAAAAAGGTTAATCCCCCACTAAGAACAGACGCGGATCGTTTAGCTCTATGGAAAGGATTAAAAGAGGGTGTAATTCATTCAGTGGTTTCTGATCATCATCCTGTTGAAGTAGAATGCAAAGAACTAGAGTTTGATCAAGCATCTTTTGGAACAATAGGACTAGAAACACTAGCTATCGCCTTTATTCAAGAAGCAAAGAATCAAGGTATAGAAAAATCTGATCTTTATTTATCACATAATCCAAGTTCTTTCTTAGGCATCTCCCAGCCCGAATTAAAAGTGGGAGAAGAAATGAAAGGAATGATAGTAGGGAGAGGAAAAAATACCTATGAAGTAGCTGATATCGTTTCTAAATCGATGAATTCGATATTTATCGGTCATCCCTTTGATTATAAAATCCTAGGAGTATTTAATGGATTAAATCATTCTTATGGTCAATAATTGGTTTACGGAAATAGGTCGTTTTATCCTGTTTGCCTTAATTTTTGTTGTTTTGATGGTCATGTATGGTCTTGTTTTACAACAAATAGGAATTATTCCCATCGGAGGAAAGAAGGCGCCTACTTTTATTTTTTTGTTATTTTTTCAATGGTGGTATATTTCAAAATTTCCCCAAAATCATCAGGGGGAAAAGAAGCATTTTCTAGTGTATTTTGTCTTGCAATATATCTTAATTGTTATTACAGCGCTGTTTAGTAGCCTTTTTTTAAATTATTTCTTTCAAACCGCCACGGGTTTACAAATGCTGGCTTCCTATATCCAGCAGAGTTTACTAGAGTTAAATTCTTTTAAGGAAGTTATTGTAAGTCAAGAAGGAGGGGAGTATTACAATAGTTTGCATGCTGGAATTAAGTCAATTGATGCTTATAGCATTGCTAGAGATGATTTCTGGCAAAAAATAGCCTTAGGTTTCTTACCAAATTTGTTAATTTCACTTTATTATAAAAAATAAATCTTATGGAAAATACATCGGAATCAACAGCTTCCTCCTCAATTATTGCGTTAAAGTATGGGTTTATAAGTGGATTATTAAGTTTTCTCTTTTCGACACTTATCAATGTGATGGGATGGGCAGAACAATTTCAAGAATCGATTAGTTGGGTCTCAACGATTTGGTCCTTGGTTTTATCTGTGACGATTACCTTTTTGTGTTTAAGAGAGTATAGAGAGCAGAATGGAGGATATATTAGTTATGGTCAAGGTTTAGGTTTGGCTACCTTGTTAGGGGCGATTAGTGGATTAGTAGCCGGAGCCTTTAATTACATTTATATTCAATTTATCGACAATACGGTTATTCAGCGCCAGATGGACATTGCCAGAGAGCGTATGGAGGATCAGGGTTTAAGCGCCAGTCAAATTCAAAGTGCTGAAGAAATGACCTCGATGTTCTTGAATCCAGGAATTCAATTTGTGATTGTCGTTATTATGAGTGTTGTGTTCAATTTTCTTTTGGGCTTGATTGTTTCTGCTGTAGTTAAGAGAGAAAAACCTGTTTTTTAATAGTATGTTCGCTATTTTAAAGAAAGACGTTATGGCCTATTTTAGCTCTTGGATGGGCTGGGGTACCATTTCGTCTTTTTTTATTTTGATGGGAATCTATGTTTGGGTGATTGACGGAAATATACTTGATTATGGTTTTGCTGAGTTAACCGTTTTCTTTGATCTAACTCCTTGGTTTTTACTATTTTTTGTTCCTGCGCTTTCGATGAGTAGTTTTTCGGAAGAGACAGAAAAAGGAACATTTCAATTATTGCGTTCTCTTCCCATTCCTTTAAATCAGATTTTGACGGCCAAATACCTAGCTTTGGCTTTGATTGTTATAATTACTTTACTTCCTAGCGCCTTATTTGTGCAGAGCATTGCTTCTTTAGGGTTTCCTAAAAATAATTATGATTCGTCTTTAATATTGGGTGGATTCGCTGCTTTATTCCTATTAACCTTGAGTTTTGTATTCTTGGACGTATTAGCTTCCAGTTTTACCAAGAAACAGCCGGTCGCCTTTATCTTAGGACTTGCTCTGAATTTTGCGATGTGGCAGGGTTCGAAAGAGCTAGGTTTAGAAGCTATCAATTTATACTCTCATTATGATCGAATGAGCATGGGAGTAGTTAATTTTGGAGATCTGCTTTATTTCAGTGGATTTATCCTGGTCGTTTGGGGAATCACTAGATGGCGATTACGTTTTCTTATTTAAAATCCTGAATTGCTATTTTGTTAGAACAAAATTCAATTTCTCTTGCTTCATTTGATGCAATGACAATAAGTTTGTGACGCTGTTTCTCTAATTTAGTAAAGAACCATTGTTTAGCTTGCTCATCAAAGTTAGTAGTGGGTTCATCCAATAGTAATACAGGTCTATCCGACAAAAGTGCAAAACCCAATTTTATTTTCTGACGCATACCAGAAGAATAGTTCTTTATTAATTTGAAGCGGTCAGGCTTTAAATCGATAAAATCTTCGAGTATTTCTACCGTAATCGTTCTAGGTAAATACGTGTTTTTAACTAAAATTTCGAGGTGTTCTTGAAGGGTATATTCTTCAATTAATTCAACGTAAGGAGCTGCATAAGTAATTTGGCTATAAACCAAGTCGGAATCGATCCCCGACATTTTTACTGTTCCTGAATTTGGAAGAGTATATTGAGCAATTAATTGTAATAAAGTTGATTTTCCTGAGCCATTAGGGCCAGTTATGGCATAGGATTGACCAAGTTGGAAGGAATAACTGAAGGACTTAATGACAAATTCTTGCCTAAACTTTTTGAAAAGATTTTGAACAAGAATATCCATAAGTCATTAGCCTTTCATAATCCCTCTTTCTGAATTTTTTATAAATTCAAGAATTTCATTTCTCTCAAGCGTATTAGGCAATTGTGTTTCGATTTCTTCAATAGCCGCGTTTGTATTTAAACCTTTCAAATACAAATAGCGGTAGGCTTCTTGAATGACACTAATTTGCTCGTCTGTATAGTTACGTCGGCGTAGACCTACTGAATTAATACCTGCATAAGTTAATGGCTCACGACCTGATTTGGTGAAAGGAGGGACATCTTTTCTTACCAATGAACCACCTGAAATCATCACATGTCTACCTATGGTGGCAAATTGATGGATAGCGGATGAGCCCCCAATAATAGCGAAGTCGCCCACTGTAACATGTCCTGCCATTTGCACGGAATTAGCTAAAATGCAGTTATTGCCAATCAAGCAATCATGCGCGACGTGAACATAGGCCATGATAAGGCAATTTTGACCAATGACAGTCTTCATCTTATCAGAGGTTCCACGATTGATCGTCACACATTCACGTATGGTAGAATTGTCACCAATCTCTGCGGTCGTTACTTCCCCACCAAATTTTAAATCTTGTGGAATGGCTGAAATAACAGCACCAGGAAATATTTTTACATTTTTACCTATGCGAGCACCTGGATAGATAGTCACATTTGATCCAACCCAAGTTCCTTCACCGATTTCAACATCTGCATGTATAGAGGTGAATGCTTCGATACTAACATTAGCACCAATTTTGGTTTGTGGATCAATATGGGTTAAAGGATGAATCATATATAATCTTACGATTTACGAACTAAACTAGCTGTCATTTCAGCTTCACATACAACTTGCCCTGCTACATAAGCCTTACCTGTCATTTTTGCAATTCCTCTACGTATGGGTGCCTGTAGCTCACATCTAAAGATAATGGTGTCCCCAGGAATGACACTTTTTCTAAAGCGGCAATTTTCGATTCCCACCAGGTATGGCCAATAATTCTCAGGATCTTCTACTGAACTTAAAACAAGTATTCCCCCCGTTTGAGCCATAGCTTCTACTTGCATAACGCCTGGCATAACTGGATTGTTTGGAAAATGACCCATGAAGTAGTTTTCATTCATCGTCACATTCTTAACACCGACCACACTATTATCGTCCAAATAAATGATTTTATCAATCATTTGGAAGGGGTAACGATGCGGAAGAAGTTCATAAACGCGTTCGTGGGTAAAAATAGGTTGCTGCTTTGGGTCGTAGGTAGGTACTTTATTCTTCTCTGCGTCTAACATCAATTTCTTGATTTTACGTGCTAGTTCTACGTTAGAAGCATGTCCTGGACGAGAGGCTAAAATTTGTGCTTTGATTGGGCGACCCACTAATGCTAAATCCCCCATTAAATCCAGCAATTTATGGCGAGCCATTTCATTACTGAAGTGAAGGTTTGTATTATTTAAAATACCCGCTTCTTTAGAAACAGAGATTTTAGGTTTACCTAAAACTTCAGATAAATGAGCTAATTCAGCTTCTGAATAATCTTTATCAGCAATAACAATAGCGTTATTCAAGTCTCCACCTTTAATTAAGCCGGCCTTGTAGAGTACTTCTATTTCGTGCACGAAACAAAAGGTTCTGCACATCGAAAAGTCTTTCTCAAATTGAGAAACGTGACTTAAATTAGCGTGTTGACTAGATAAAAATTTAGAATTATAATCTACCATTACGGCCATTCTATAATCATTAAGGGGCAATGCTGCTAACTCAATACCACTTTCTAAATCCTTGAATCTTACTTCTTCTGTTAATTCAAAGAATTTACGGTGTGCATCTTGTTCTACAGGAATTGCGTCCTTTAAAGCCTCAACAAATTTGATGGAACTACCATCCATGATGGGAGGTTCAGGACCGTCTAATTGAATTAATATGTTATCAACTTCCAAACCTACAAGTGCCGCTAAAACATGCTCCACTGTATTAATTCTAGCTCCATTGTGTTCAATGGTTGTTCCACGCGAAGTATCAACTACATAGTCCACATCTGCATCTGCAATAGGTTGACCGGGTAAATCAATACGTTGGAATTTGATTCCATGGTTTGCAGGAGCGGGTAAAAATGTCAGGTTGGCAACTATGCCAGTATGTAAACCTACACCTGATAGGGTTACAGCCTTGGTAATAGTATGTTGCTTATTATTCATACTCGAGATTAAGATTCTAATCGTTTTAATAAATCCGGTAATTGACGTAGAAAAGCATTACGTTTCAAATATTCACTGTTAGGGGAGGCCGGTGTTCCACCTAATATTTGTCCTTCTTTTCGGACCGTTTTTGTTACACCTGATTGAGCGGTAACAATTGTTTTATCTGCTATGGTAATGTGTCCCGCTACACCCACTTGGCCGCCGATTAAGCAGTTTTGGCCAATTTTTGTTGAACCAGAAATTCCAGTTTGGGCAGCAATAGCGGTATTTTCGCCCACTTCCACATTGTGCGCTATTTGAACCAAATTATCAATTTTAACTCCTTTTGATATTAAAGTTGAGCCCATTGTTGCACGATCAATAGTCGTATTTGCACCTATGCTTACCCCGTCTTCTAGTACTACGTTTCCTAATTGAGGGATGGTGGAAAATGTACCATCAGGCTGAGGTGCGAAACCAAATCCATCAGAACCAATAACGGCATTCGCATGAATTGTGCAATTATTTCCAATGACTGTATCGTTGTAAATGACAGCCCCAGGATAAATAACACAGTTATCACCTATTTTTACTTTATTTCCTATTGTAACATGTGCCGCGATATACGTATCGTTTCCTACAATACTACCTTTCCCTATGCATGAAAACTGACCTAAATAGAGGTTTAATCCTTTTTTTACATCATCTGCAATAAAACTGGGTTGCTGAATTCCTGTTTCTTTAACGCTGGTAAATTCTTGGTATTTTTGTAGTAATAACGTGAAGGCAGAATATGGATCTTGTACCCTAATTAAGGTAGCTAAAGGTTTCTCTTTTAGGACTAAATCGTTAGCAACAATAATGGCGGTTGACTTAGATCTGTATAAATAGGATTCATATTTAGGATTTGCCAGAAAGGAAATACTGCCCGTTTGTCCTTCTTCTATTTTATTAAACGCCGTGATACTCGCTGATCCATCGCCATCTACTGTACCTTGAATTAATTGGGCTATTTGGTCAACAGTAAATTTCATTCGGTCTAACAGTGTTTAATTTTGGCAGAGAGAATTCCCACTAGCTCAATTCTCCTTGCAAATATACGCTCTTTGGGCAACAAAAATAGTATTTTTTTACAATCTTACTTAATGCTTGTATGGTCGGTAAATCGGATGCTTCGAGTAACTCGACCACTTGCCCTTGTTTGTCGACCATTTTGATGGTATTGTCTCCCTGAACATAAGCAGCATTGGAAGTAGAGCCCTCTACGACGAAGTAAGATAACTCTTCATCAGTAATGCCATATTCTCGTTTAATGTTCTCCTCTATTTCTACTCTTTTTGCCTTTGGAAGTGGTTGAGAGCCTAATTTGCAAGTGAATAATTTTCTTGCCAAAAAATGGGAACACAAATGCTTAAGAATTTTGTCGCTGGCATTTTTCCATTCTTTTATGGCAGCCCACACATCGTGATCATCTAATTCGGTGAAAGCAATTAGAAGACTTTCTTGAGAAGAGAATTCTTCCCAGGTGTATGTACCTTTAAGAAATGTCTTTAGAGGACTGGAACAAGGGAGTTTTTGACCCTCTGCAATTAAGAATTTAGCCCGTCGCAAAATTTGAATTAACATCGTCTCTGCTGCGATGGCCGTTTTATGTAAATATACTTGCCAATACATTAGACGACGGGCCATCAAAAAGTTTTCGGTAGAATAAATACCTTTCTCTTCGATGACTAATTGCTCATTGTTTAAGTCCATCATACTTAGCAATCGCTCAGAACCAATAAATCCCTCACGTACGCCTGTGTAGAAAGAATCGCGACTCAAATAATCTAATCGGTCCACATCTAACTGAGAAGATACTAATTGATGGAAAAATTTACGCGGATATTTGTTTTCAAAAATCTCGATGGCAAGACTTAATCTGCCCTTGAAATGTTGATTCAATTTAGCCATTAAGAGGGTAGACACATCCTCATGTTTCACCTCATTTAATAAAGTATATTCTAAAACATGAGAAAAAGGCCCATGTCCAATATCATGTAATAAAATGGCAATTTCTGCCGCTTCCCGTTCTTCGGGGGAAATAGAATATCCTTTTGCCTTTAAATTATCCAAAACTTGATCCATCAAATGCATGGCACCTAAGGCATGGTGAAAACGGGTATGATGAGCGCCCGGATACACAAATTCAGCTAAACCTAATTGCTTAATGCGTTTAAGTCGCTGAAAATAAGGGTGATCGATAAGTTCAAGAATTAATGGATTATTGATTTTAATAAAACCATAAATCGGATCATTAATAATTTTAGTCGGGTACATGGGATATTCTTTTCCGAAATTTAGCTAAAAAGGTTAGTATTCCTTAATTTTGTAGCACATTGAATTCCTTTAAAGGATGTACAATGCGGACTTGTAGCTCAGTAGGTTAGAGCATCTGACTCATAATCAGGGGGTCCATGGTTCGAGCCCATGCTGGTCCACTCTTTTTTTACCATACTCTTTTTAGGAGAGTATGGTTTTTTTATGCGATAAATTCAAGGTAGAGTAAGGCTAAAGCTGCCATTGTCATGATAGTAAATGCTACAATTCCTAAAATATTAGAAAGTATGCTATTCGTATTTTCACCCATGATTTCTTTATTGTTCGAAATATGTAAGATGATGGCAATTAAAACGGGAGCCGTCATTCCGTATAAAATGGCGGTGTAGATCAGAGCGTCAATGGGAGTGATTCCCACGTAATTTAAGGAGAGTCCTACGAGAAGTGAAAAGGCAATGATGGAATAGAAGCCTTTGGCCTCATGAAACTTTTTATTTAGCCCTTGTTCCCAACCAAACGTCTCTGAGAATATGTAAGAGAGAGAGCCACTTAAAACAGGAATAGCTATTAACCCTGTACCAAAAATACCAATAGCAAATAACAAGTAAGCTAAATCACCTGCTAATGGTTTCAAAGCCATGGCGGCTTGCTCAACGGTATCAATTTGACGAATACCACTTTTATACAAAACGGTACCTGTGGTTAAAATGATAAAATACATTACTAAGCCAGAAAAAGTCATCCCAAAATCAACGTCTTGTTCCATCTCATGAATAATTCTTTTGTTTACTATCAATCTTTTTTTAACATTCATTTCCTCTACCTCCACTGATGCTTGCCAAAAGAACAAATAGGGAGAAATCGTAGTACCTAAAATTCCCACTAAAATAGCTATATACTCTTTTGTGAATTGAATTTTAGGGATAAATGTCGCAGTCAAAATCTCCTTTATATCTTGTTTATACAGAAATGGAACAACAAAATAGACTAGCATGACGATGCATAAATACTTGAGTGTAGCTGCGATTTTAGCATAAGGCAGATAGAAAATAAGGCCGATTAAAAGAATGGTAAATAGAACACTGAAGTAACTTTGATCAATCGATGGAAATAATAAGTTAGCCACGGCACCCATCCCAGCAATATCTGCCCCTATATTCATGATGATGGCTGGGAAACTGAAAAGTAGCATCATATAAAGAACTGGCTTAGGGTAATGTTTTTTAAGTGTACCAGTTAATCCTTGTTTTGTTACTAATCCAATTCTGGCACACATTTGCTGGATGGCGGCCATTAACGGGAAGGCAATTAAAGCTGTCCAAAGAGTTGAAAGGCCCAAACCTGCTCCTGCTTGTGAATAGGTTGCTATCCCCGAAGGATCGTCGTCGCTTGCTCCTGTTACTAAGCCGGGTCCTAAAAGCTTCCAAAAGCGAGTAATTCTTTTTTTTATTTCCATTTAATTTATCAGTATAGTGGTAATTTACTAAGTATTGATTTTACATCAATATATTTTAGTACATTACATTTATATCTAACCACTTCATAATGCTGCTTCTATTCCAATCGATTTTTGTCATGACGCTATTTACTAGTTTTATGACGCCGTCGATCATATTCTTGAAATCACGAGGGTCTTTATTCGCTAATCCTAACATCTATTTAGCGATTCTATTTTTTATTTCTGGGATTTATTGCCTAACTATTTATTCTATGTCTCTGGGCCAGAGTATGCTATTTACGGTTTTACTATTTGGTAATTTCTCATCTCTCTATTTTCTGATAGGACCTTTGTTGTTTTTCTATTTGAGAAGTCTTAGAAATGGAAATACCAAATTATACTGGACGGATATATGGCATTTAATTCCTTTTATACTCGTCTTTATAGACACAATTCCCTATTATTTTTCACCATATGCGTATAAAATAGCTGTGGTAAGGCAGGTTTTCAGCAATTGGACTGCCATTTTTTCTATCAAACTTGGCCTCCTATTTAGCGCGTCTCATCTTTACATTCTACGGCCTCTCTTGTTGACATTTTACACTGTTTGGGGTTTAATGTATCTGAAAAAAAATAAATTATACTTCTTCGAGGTTACTAAAGTAGGTAGGTGGTTAGTTATTTTTCTACTTTTACAATGGTTAGTTTTTGTAGGAATGAGTTCTGTTTTTTTTGGCGTTTGGCTAGAGAACAGTTGGTTTTTTTCCTATTTAAATCATCCCAATGAAATAAAATATATTTCTCTGATTGCATATGTTTTGATGGTTTTTACCCTTTATTTCTTTCCTCAGGTGATTTATTTAAATGTGGATCGATTTAAAAGGAATTTAAATCCTCAGGATGCCTATTGGTGGAAGATGGATCAGACGTTAAATGCAGTTTATATTTTTGATAGGCCATATTTAAAACCTTTTTTGACTTTGGATCAATTCGGGGAATTAGTCCAAATAGATAAAGCTGTTTTAACTGATTTTTTTGAACTTTATCTTTTCACTAACTTCACTGATGAAATGAATCGTTTGCGAATACAGTTTGCGAAGCATTTAATCAAGAAAAGAGTTGAGGAAAATAATTGTTTAGATAATCTCCATATGGATTCAGGTTTTGATTGTCAAGCAGATTTAATTTATTTTTTCGTTGAGTTTGAAGGAGTAAGTGTAGAAGAATATTTAACTAGTCTTAATAATAATATTTAATATGAAAAGTTTTCTTGTGGCGGTTTTAATGCTTGCTTTTACCCAATTAGCTTATTCTCAGAAGGTGATAAGTTCCTCAATCGGTTCCGGTGGTTCTACAACCATGGTAGATGGAAAATATTATTCCCAAATCATTGGACAGCAGAGTGCCGTTACAGGAACCTCTACGAAGGGGGGGGTAATCGTCCGTCAGGGGTTTAAGCAGCCTTCTTTATTAGAAAGAAGTATTGCTGCCTCAGGAATTAAATTGAATTTGCAGGAAGAAAATCCAATTATCTATACTGCTTTTCCGAATCCTTTTGTAGATAAATTAACAATTGGATTCTCCGTGCCAAGTACAAAGCCAACTTTTGTGGCCATTTATGATCAATTAGGGTCGGTTATTTACCAACAAACGTATGAAGCGCCCATTAAAGAAATTGTATTTACAGACTTTTCTGGTATTCGGGTAGGTAAATACATTTTACATGTGATTTCTTCAGGAAAACCTTTTTCAACCACGATTGTAAAAGAATAGTTATAGGCTAAATGCCACATATTTATTGCCTTTGGGCGTTCCTAATTTGGTTCCGCCACAAGCAATGACAATATATTGTTTACCGTTTACTGAATAGGTGGATGGAGTTGCAAAAGCTGCTGCTGGCAAGGTAATTGTACGTAGCAGCTTTCCTGTTTTACTTGCATAGATACGCATTTTGCCATCTTTAGCTGCTCCAATTATTAAAAGTCCGCTAGCTGTTACTATTGGTCCACCATAATTTTCTGCCCCAGTTCCAGTTATTCCTTGCTGAGCTAATGCGGGTTCGTCTCCAAAAGGTATTTTCCAAAGGTATTTTCCAGTATTTAAATCAATGGCATTAAGCGTTCCCCAGGGTGGGCTCAGTGCCGGTAAGCCCTTGGAATCTAAAAATTTATTATACCCTGTCATTTGGTATGGAGTGACGTAATTTGTTGACTTAGAAGTGACTACTTCTTTAGTAGTTTTATTTAAGATAAAGGAAAGGATGTTCTCTTTGTCTTCTTTTGAAAGCTGATTAAAGCCTGGCATCATTCCTTTACCATTATTTATTATTTGTTGCAGATATATCTTTGACCTTTTGGTTGAGATTTCTTGTAAGGAAGGGTATCCACTTAATGGATTACCTTTTCTATCTGTTCCATGGCATGATTGACAATTTGTTTGATAAGCCTTTTCGCCAGGATTGAGACTATTCATTTTAGATGGAATCATTTTTTGAACCCATCCCATTTCATTGCTATTTACATATAGAATGCCGTCAGGGTCTGCTGCTGCGCCGCCCCATTCGCCACCACCATCAAATCCAGGTAAAATCAGATTTCCTTTTTCGCTGGGTGCATCATGCCACCCTCTGTTTAATGAAGCTAATGTCTTGACTAGTTCTTCTTTATTTTCTGAAAAAGGGTTGATATCATTGTTCTGAATTTCAGAGGATAATCTAGCAAAAGGTTTCGGGATAAGAGGAAATGGTTGTGTTAACCAAGCATTTTCACCTTTTAATAAAGAACCTTTCACTTTTTTCTCTATGATAGGAAATAGAGGTTTTCCACTAAGCCGATCAAAAAGAAATACGAAACCCTGCTTCGTAATTTGAGCCACTGCAGCTATTTTTTTTCCTTTATGTGTTACGTTGATTAAATTAGGAGGGGCAGGTAAATCACGATCCCATAGATCATGGTGAGTAGTTTGAAAATGCCAAAGACGTTTACCCGTTTTAGCATCAAGGGCAATTAGGCAATTCGAAAATAAGTTAGATCCTTTTCGATTTCCTCCGTAGAAATCATATCCTGCAGACCCTGTGGGTACAAATAGGATGCCTCTTTCAGTATCTACGGCCATTCCAGCCCAATTATTTGCAGCGCCAATGTGCGTATTGAGATATGCATCTTTTGGCCATGTTTCAAAACCTTTTTCCCCTGGATAGGGAATCGTATGAAAGGTCCAGGCTAACTTACCCGTTATTACATTAAAGGCACGAATGTCCCCAGGGGCTGCATCCGCACCCTCAGAAAGACGAACAGGCATTATAATGAGGTTGTGGTAAATGGTACCAGGTGTATTGGATATGATGAATTTATTAGCTGCAATTGGAGGTAATCCCGTATGTAAATCGACTTTTCCATTATCACCAAAACTAGAAATAGGCTTGCCAGTTTCGGCGTTTAGTGCCCAAAGATTTGGTCCTGCTGTATATAAGATTCTTTTTTCTATTCCATTTGTCCAAAAACTAACACCTCTAGACGTACTTGCCCAGTTTTTCAATGGATCGCCAAATCTCCAAATTTCGTGACCCGAAGATGCATCCAATGCAAATGCCTGAACTGAGGCACTAACTCCATAGAGGATTCCTTTGACAATCAGTGGATTCACTTGCATTTGACCAGAATCAGGTAAACTGTATTCCCATGCCACCTTTATTTGATCCACATTGCTTGGATTAATTTGTGTGAGTGTTGAATAATGGTTTCGATCGGCTCCACCTAAATATGCTGACCAATCTTCTGATGAGGAGAAAGCAAAGGCGATTACTGCCAAGAAGAATAGTCTTTTATACATAATTATTCAGTTTATAATGCTATTTTAGTGTGATTTTAGCTTTATTCCTTGTTAAAATTAAAATTTTTGCATTTTTGGTCATTTCAAACTCACTTAGAGGATACAATAAATTTATAGTTATGGGTTCAATATTAGGTCTTTTCTTTCATTCTTTAGGTGGTTTTGCTTCTGGTAGCTTTTATATCCCTTATCGTAATATTAAAGTATGGTCTTGGGAAAGTGCTTGGATTGTGGGTGGCGTATTCTCCTGGCTAATTGTTCCCTTTTTAGCGGCTTGGTTGACTATCCCGGATTTTATGAACATCATTCGTACAATTGATTCTGATACCTTTTTTTGGACCTTTGTATTTGGGCTGTTGTGGGGAATAGGGGGGTTAACATTTGGTTTAGCAATGCGTTATTTAGGAATGTCCTTGGGTATGTCTATTGCTTTAAGTTTATGCAGTATTTTCGGAGCGTTGGTCCCACCTTTCTATAGAGAAGTAGCTGGGGTAGAAGGAGATACCATTTCTCACATTGTAGGAAGTACTGGTGGTCAAGTGGTTTTATTAGGAATCTTAGTTTGTGTTTTCGGTATTTTCTTATGCGGTAGAGCGGGGATGATGAAGGAAGGGGAGTTATCGCAAGAACAGCAACAAGAGACGATAAAAGAGTTTAGTTTGACCAAAGGTCTAATCGTTGCAACTATTTCAGGTCTTTGTTCCGCATGTTTTAATTTTGGAATTGAGGCCGGAAAGGATATGGCAGATGTAGCAGTTGCGAAAGGCTGTGATCCTTTATTTCAAAACAACGTTATTTTTATCGTTGTTTTATGGGGTGGTTTCTTGACTAATTTTGTCTATTGTATGTATTTGAATTTTTCAAATAAGTCATTTGGCGATTATTTGAATGCTTCTGCGCCTTTAAAAATGAACTATCTGTTCGCCGCCGTAGCAGGTACTACCTGGTTCCTTCAATTTTTCTTCTATGGAATGGGGGAGAGCAAATTAGGGAATGGCGCTAGTTCATGGATTTTACATATGGCGACGATTATTATCACCTCTAATTTTTGGGGACTTTATTTCAAGGAATGGAAAGGTGTATCCTCTAAAACGATGCGCACCGTTATCGGTGGCATTATAGTTATACTTATATCTGTCATCATTGTCGGTATTGGAAATTCTATACAGTAATGTTCATCTAAAATGGATTGATTTGTTCTTTGAAATCAACAAGATGGAGAAGAATTCCTAGTCATTTTATTTTGCATTCATCGCTGTTTACCTCTTATTTATTTGGCAAAATATCAGTTAAACAGTTGCTTTGCTTTGCATTTTTGCAAAAAAAACGCGATTTTTGTAGCTTAATTTTAATTAAAGCGCCTTTTAAATTAATTTAGATAATGAGCAATTCCCCAACAACCTTATTTGATAAAGTATGGGATTCACACGTCGTTCGTAAAATTGCTGATGGTCCTGATGTTTTCTTTATTGATCGTCATTTTATTCACGAAGTAACCTCACCAGTAGCATTTCTAGGTTTAGAAACACGCGGTATTGGCGTATTATTCCCTGAGCGAACGTTTGCGACAGCGGATCATAATACACCAACGATTAACCAACATTTGCCTGTTGAGGATCCTCTTTCAGCAAATCAATTGCTTCAATTAGAAAAGAATACCGCGAAATATGGTATTTCTCATTGGGGTTTAGGAAATCCTAAAAATGGTATTGTTCATGTGGTAGGGCCTGAAAATGGAATTACGTTGCCAGGTATGACGATTGTTTGCGGTGATTCTCATACTTCGACACACGGTGCATTTGGTGCTATTGCCTTTGGTATTGGTACTTCTGAAGTAGAGATGGTTCTTTCATCGCAATGTATTATGCAGCCTAAGCCTAAGAAAATGCGTATTAACGTAAATGGGGCTTTAGGAAAAGGAGTAACTCCTAAAGACGTAGCCTTATACATTATTTCTAAATTAACGACTTCAGGTGCAACGGGATATTTCGTTGAATATGCCGGAGATGTTTTTGAAAAAATGTCAATGGAAGGCCGTATGACGGTTTGTAATCTAAGTATTGAAATGGGAGCACGTGGAGGAATGATTGCTCCGGATCAAACTACATTTGACTATATCGAGGGACGTGAATTAGCCCCTAAAGGTGCTGATTGGGATAAACAATTAGCGTATTGGAAAACGTTAAAAACCGATGTAGGAGCAAAGTTTGATGAGGAGATTACTTTCACTGCATCTGATATTGAACCGATGATTACTTATGGTACTAACCCAGGAATGGGAATGGGTATTTCTAAGCAAATTCCGAACGCAGATGAGGTTGAAGGTGGTGTTGCTACTTATGAAAAATCATTAGAATATATGGGCTTCGCTCAAAACGATTCGATGATTGGCAAGAAAGTGGATTATGTATTTATTGGATCTTGCACGAATGGTCGTATCGAAGACTTCCGTGCTTTTGCATCGATTGTGAAAGGACGTAAGAAAGCGGATCATGTGACTGCATGGGTGGTTCCTGGTTCTCATATTGTGGAAGCACAAATTAGAGAAGAGGGTATTTACGATATCTTGACTGAAGCTGGATTTGCTTTACGTCAGCCGGGTTGTTCGGCTTGTTTAGCGATGAATGATGATAAGATCCCTGCTGGTAAATACGCAGTAAGTACGTCTAATCGTAATTTTGAAGGCCGTCAAGGTCCTGGATCTCGTACTTTATTAGCGAGTCCATTGGTTGCTGCTGCGGCTGCTATTACAGGTGTGGTAACTGACCCTAGACAATTTTTATAAGATCGAATAAATAAAAAGCATTATGGCTTACGATAGTTTTAACATATTAAAAAGTTCTGCAGTGCCACTTCCAATTGAGAATGTGGATACAGACCAAATTATCCCTGCTCGTTTCTTAAAAGCAACGGAGCGTAAAGGATTTGGTGACAATTTATTTAGAGACTGGCGTTATGATAAAAACGATACTCCTAAGGCAGATTTCGTATTAAATAATCCAACTTATTCAGGTAAGATTTTAGTGGGAGGAAAGAACTTTGGTTCTGGGTCTTCTCGTGAGCACGCTGCCTGGGCGATTTATGATTACGGTTTTCGTTGTGTAGTTTCCTCTTTCTTTGCTGATATTTTCCGTGGAAATGCTATTAATGTAGGTGTCTTACCGGTTCAAGTGAGTCCAGAATTCTTACATGAGATTTTTACAGCTATTGAGGCCGATCCTAAATCTGAGTTAGAGGTAAATCTACCTGATCAAACGATCACGATAGTAGCAACAGGAGCATTTGAAAAATTTGCTATCAATGGTTATAAGAAAAATAATTTATTGAACGGTTTCGATGACATCGACTATTTACAAGCAATGAAATCAGAAATCTCCACTTTTGCTGAAAACCGCTAAACTGTTGAAACGCCACATAGAAATAATGGACACGACCCTTCGCGATGGGGAACAAACCAGCGGAGTATCGTTTTCAGCCTCGGAAAAGTTAACCATAGCTCAATTACTTCTGACCGAATTAAAGGTTGATCGTATTGAGATAGCTTCTGCGCGTGTTTCTGAGGGGGAGTTTCAGGCAGTCAAGAAGATTACAACTTGGGCTGGTGCTAATGGATTTCTCGATAAAGTAGAGGTATTGACTTTTGTGGATGGAGGAACCTCAGTGCAATGGATGTTAGATGCGGGAGCCAAGGTGATGAATTTATTGACCAAAGGTTCTTTAAATCACCTAAAACATCAATTGAAGAAAACACCTGAGCAGCATTTTAAAGAAATTGAAGAGACCATCACCTTAGCAAAATCAAAAGGATTATCGGTTAATGTATATTTAGAAGATTGGAGCAATGGGATGCGGAATAGTGCAAACTATGTGTTTCAATATTTGGATTTCTTACAAACACAAGCGGTGGATCGGGTTTTATTACCTGACACTTTGGGAATATTAACTCCCTATGAAGTTGCGGATTTTATTAAACAGTTGATTGCTCGTTATCCTACCACTCATTTCGATTTCCACGCCCATAATGACTATGATTTAGGTACAGCGAATGCATTAGAAGCGGTTCGTTGTGGTGTTCATGGTTTACACTTAACAGTAAATGGCATGGGGGAGAGAGCAGGAAATGCACCTTTAGCCAGTGTTATTGCTGTTTTAAATGATTACCAAACAGATGTTAAGACATCAGTTTGTGAAAAGTCACTTTATCGAGTGAGTAAGTTAGTGGAGACTTTTTCTGGTTTCCGTATTCCGGTGAACAAACCAGTGGTGGGAGAGAATGTGTTTACTCAGACGGCTGGTATTCATGCGGATGGGGATAAGAAGAATAATCTATACCATAATGATTTAATGCCAGAGCGTTTTGGAAGAGAGCGTAAATATGCTCTAGGTAAAACGTCTGGAAAGGCTAATATTGAAAATAACCTGGCAGCTCTTGGTATTCAATTGTCTGATCAAGATTTAAAGATTGTCACTCAGCGAATCATTGAATTAGGTGATCGCAAAGAGGTAGTTACCCAAAACGACCTTCCTTACATCATTTCCGATGTGTTGGATAGCAATGCAATAGAGGAACGTGTTCAAGTGTTGAATTATGTTTTAACGCATTCTAAAGATCTACGTCCGTCTGTTACCTTGAAAATTTCGATTAATGGCGAAATTTTTGAAGAGCATGCGCAAGGCGATGGTCAATATGATGCTTTTATGAAAGCATTAGGAATAATATTTGAGAAGCACGGTAAGATTTTACCTCTTCTAAAGGATTATGCCGTGCGAATTCCACCAGGTGGGGATTCTGATGCCCTTTGTGAGACGATTATTACGTGGTCGGATGCAGGAAAAGAATTAATTACAAGAGGTTTAGATTCTGACCAAACCGTGTCAGCAATCAAGGCCACTAAAAAAATGTTGAATTTGATTTAATTATAAATAATAATGGCGAAGAAGCATATTTTAATTGTTCCAGGTGATGGAATCGGTCAAGAAGTAACCGAAGTAGGAAAGAAAGTATTAGAAAAAATTGCGGCAAAATTCGGCCATGATTTTACCTATGACGATGCATTAATTGGCCATGTTGCCATTGAAGCAACTGGAGATCCTTTACCTGCGGAGACATTAGAGAAAATGAAGGCATCGGATGCGGTATTGTTTGGTGCAGTTGGTCATCCTAAATATGATAACGATCCTTCTGCGAAAGTTCGTCCTGAGCAAGGCTTATTGAAAATGCGTAAGGAATTAGGTCTTTATGCGAATCTTCGCCCTATTAAATTGTTTGATGAATTATTAAGTGCTTCTAGCATTAAGCCTGAAATTCTTAAAGGAGCTGATATTTTATTCTTCCGCGAACTGACAGGAGATATTTATTTTGGCGAAAAAGGCCGTAAGAATAATGGCGATACAGCCTATGACGTGGCGGAATATAGCCGTTACGAAGTGGAGCGTATTGGTCGCAAGGCTTTTGAAGCAGCTCGTACCCGTAAGAAACATTTAGTTTCTGTGGATAAGGCCAATGTATTGGAATCATCACGTTTATGGCGTGAAGAAATTCAAAAATTAGCCTTAGAATATCCAGATGTTACAGTAGAATACCAATTCGTGGATGCTACAGCGATGTTATTGATAAAGGATCCGAAGCGTTTCGACGTTGTTGTTACGGCGAATTTGTTTGGAGATATCTTAACAGATGAAGCTTCTCAGATTGCAGGATCTATGGGTATGTTAGCGTCTGCCTCTATCGGTGACGGAACAGGTGTTTATGAGCCAATTCACGGTTCTGCACACGATATTACAGGTAAAGGTTTAGCAAATCCAATGGCTTCCGTATTATCAGCTGCTCTTTTATTAGATATTTCTTTCGGTATGAAAGCTGAATCAGAGGTAGTTATCAATGCAGTAGATCAAGTATTGAAGAAAGGTTTCCGTACGGGCGATATTGCGGATGCCACTACAGATAAATCCATGATTTTAGGCACTAATGCCATCGGTGAGGAAATCTTGAAATTGATTTAATCGAATTTACTTGTATTTTTATGCTCAGTGTCCTCGGACTCTGAGCATTTTTTTTACCTAGACTTTTATCTATGAAACACCTTTTTTTATTACTCTTCGCTTTTAGTGTATTAGGCCAAAGTCCTAAAGATAAAATCCAAGTTACCGATCTTTTGAAGATCAAAACTGCCGGGAGACCACTCGTATCCCCTAAGGGAAATCAGTTTATCTATACGGTTACTTCGATTGTAGATGATCCAGATAAGAAGAATGATTTTGTTTATCAAACGCATCTATACCTAGGTAACTTACAAACAGGTGAAACGCGTGTATTAACTTCTGGTAAAAATTCGATAGCTTCTCCTGTTTGGAGTCCAGATGGGTCTAAAATAGCCTTTACGCGTGATATGGGCGCTAAATCTCAGGTATATGTCTTGGATTTATCAGGTGGGGAGCCTCAAGCAATTACGAGTTTGCCCTTTGGAGTTTCTAATCCGGTTTGGTCTTCCTCAGGCCAAGAAATTTATTTCCAATCTTCTTTTACTATGAAGGAATTCTTAGTGGATTCTGTCTATAACAAGAAGGGATTAGTACCTTCTTGGACTTTGGAAAAACCGATGCTTAGTGGTGTTTCTAAAAAAGTGAAGCCAAATCCAAATGGAAACATCGACGAGGTACGTTCCTATTTAGCCCAAAATGAAGTAGATAAAAAGGCCAAGGTTATCAATCGATTGAATTTCCAAGAGGAGAGTACCACGACATCTGAGATTTCGTTGCCCGCCTATTTTAAAACTTCTTTATCAGGTAAGCCAGTTTTATTAAATAACCCATTTACACGTTGGTCGGATGTGGAAATGGCTTCTAATGGTATTTATACAGTTATTCCAGCCGATTCGCTAGTACATCCTGATAAGGTGTTAGATTCCTATATTAGATTAGGTTCTAAGGTAATTTATCAAAAAGTAGGTCACCGTATGTCTAATCTAGCTTTATCTCCCTCAGAAAAATGGTTAGCCTTTCAAGAGACTAAGTCGACAGGTGTGCAAAATGGATCATTGCAAATTATTTCTGTGTCGAATCCCGTGGAGATTGTTAAGGTTCCTTTGGATCGCGTAATTACTCAAGTTAAGTGGTCATCTGATGAGAAGAAGCTTTATTTTACAGCTCAAAATCAGGGAGGAGCACCACTTTATTCATTTGACATTGCCACTAAACAGGTGAAACAAATAACAGATAATAACACTGGTATTTTGGGTTTTGATGTTACAGATTCTGGTTTTATCTATGCCAAAACAGGCATCGATAATCCGTCTGAAATCTACATGCTAATAGTTGATTCTGAAAGAGCCTTCACATCTCTAAATTCTGGTTGGTTAGCTTCGAAAAGTATAGTTCGTCCTACTAAACATACGTTTACAAATTCTAAAGGATTAAAAGTGGACTATTGGGTAATGAAGCCAACTGATTTTGAAGTTGGAAAGAAATATCCCGTTGTTTTAGAGATTCACGGTGGCCCTTCTGCCATGTGGGGTACGGGCGAGGCGAGTATGTGGCATGAATTTCAGTATTATGCTGCCAAAGGTATGGGGGTCGTATATGCAAATCCAAGAGGATCGGGTGGTTATGGTTCAGAATTCTTAGCAGCTAATGTGAAAGATTGGGGTGCAGGTCCCACCTCGGATGTAATGAAAGCATTAGATTTAACTATTGCCGAAGGCTGGGCAGATACGACACAGTTAGCTGTGACAGGTGGTTCCTATGCGGGTTACCTTGTCACTTGGATCGTCGGTCATACAAATCGATTTAAAGTAGCTTGTTCGCAACGGGGTGTTTATGAGCTATCAACTTTTATGGGAGAAGGAAATGCCTGGCGTTTAGTGCCAAATTATTTTGGTGGCTATCCTTGGGAAAAAGCGACTAAAGCAATTTTAGATCGCGAATCACCCTATAGTTATGTTCAAAATATCAAAACTCCTTTATTAATATTCCACGGCGAGAATGATTTGCGAACTGGAGTCATCCAAAGTGAAATGCTATACAAAAGTTTAAAAGTATTAGGCCGCGATGTTGAATATGTGCGTCATCCGGGTGGCACACATGAATTAACACGTTCAGGTAATAACCGTCAGCGCATCGATCAGATGCTGAGGACGTATGAGTTTTTTGCGCGATATCTAAAATTGAAAGAATAAAGCAAAGAGCACAAAGAATAAAGTTGGATAACAAAAAAGGGAGCATTGCTCCCTTTTTTGTTACTTTCAAAGAGGATTTTAATTAAATCACGGTTACAAATTATTGCGCAGCACAATTTAAACCGTGATTTAATTAAAATAGCGCCAATCCTCTCCACCCTTCACCTTCAACAAGCACTGATAAATCAATTCTATTACCGCATTCATATCATCCTTAGCGATGGTTTCGACAGTAGTATGCATGTATTTTAACGGTAAGCTGATTAGAGCTGAAGCAACGCCTTCAGTGGCATATGCAAAAGAATCAGTGTCCGTGCCAGTTGAGCGAGAAACTGCTTGTCTCTGGAATTCAATCTTATTCTCTGTTGCCACATCGATAATGAAATCTCGTACATTATTTTGAACTGCAGGGCCGTAACAAATAACTGGACCTTTACCACAAGCCATATCACCTTGCGTTTTTTTGTTGTACATCGGTGATTGTGTATCATGCGTAACATCGGTAATGAACGCCAAATCTGGTTTTAATCGGCGCACTATCATCTCTGCGCCACGTAGACCAATCTCCTCTTGGACTGCATTTACAACGTAAAGAGTGAATGGTAATTGGATGTTATTCTCTTTTATTTTTCTAGCTACCTCGGCAATCATATAGCCACCGATGCGGTTATCCAATGCACGACCCACCAGGTACTTTCCGTTTAATTCCATTAAACCATCTTCGAAAGTAACCACTGTTCCTACATGAATGCCCATTTCTTCAACCTCTTTTTTATTAGAAGCGCCACAATCGATGAAGATATCCGCGATGGCTGGGGCTTTGTCTTTGGCAATATCACGAACATGAATCGCTGGCCAGCCAAAAATACCTTTTACTACCTTATCTTTTGTGTGAATATTTGCACGCATAGACGGTGCAATTAACGCATCTGAACCCCCATTTCTGCGTAAGAATAAGTAGCCATTATCGTCGATGTAATTCACAAACCAAGAGATTTCGTCTGCATGTGCTTCGATGACAACCTTGTAAGGCTGACCTGGATTGATGACTCCGACAGCGGTTCCATACGTATCAATGATCTTTTCGTCAATGAAAGGTTGTATATAATCTAACCAAATTTTTTGTCCACTTGCCTCAAATCCAGTAGGTGAGGCGTTATTTAAATAGGAATATAAAAATTCGTTCGCGTTCATAAGTGCTGTAATTTTATTTGTCTAAGTTTCAAATTTACGTTTTTATTGCATTTTTAATGCTTAAAATCGAGGTAAAAAGAGAGAAAGATTGTATTTTTGACTGATTAAGAGGTCTAAGAAATTTTAAATTAGAAGAGATGAAGAAAATAGCTGTATTTACATCAGGGGGTGATGCACCGGGAATGAATGCATGTATTCGTGCGATTGTTCGTGGAGCTGCTTACCATGGGGTTGAGGTGTTTGGAATTGTGCGTGGATACAATGGTATGATAAAAGGGGATATTATTCCTTTAAATTCTCAATCAGTAAGTAATATCATTCAACGTGGTGGTACTATTTTGAAATCAGCTCGGTCTAAAGAATTTATGACCACTGAGGGTCGCCAGAAGGCTTATAATCAACTTCAAGAGTTCGGTATCGAAGGTTTGGTAGCAATTGGCGGAAATGGCACATTTACGGGTGCTGAGATTTTCTATAATGAGTTCAAAATACCCACGGTAGGAGCTCCCGGAACGATAGATAATGATTTGTATGGCACTGATTATACGATTGGTTTTGATACAGCAGTTAATACAGCCCTTGATGCGGTAGATAAAATTCGTGATACGGCAGATTCGCATGATCGAGTATTCTTTATCGAAGTGATGGGCCGCGATTCAGGTTATATCGCTATTCAATGTGCGATTGCAGGTGGGGCGGAGTCAGTTATGATTCCAGAGAATTTAACTTCAGTTGAAGAAATTACTGCTACTCTTCAAAAAGGTTTTGATAAAAAGAAATCATCCTCCATTGTTATTGTTGCTGAAGGTGATGAAGAGGGGAACGCTCAGATTGTAGCTAAGAAGATTAAGGATAAAATGGGGGAGAACTTAGATATACGGGTGACTACTTTGGGTCATATTCAACGAGGGGGAATTCCTACTGCATCTGACCGTATTTTGGCAAGTAGATTAGGATTAGGAGCTTTGGAAGGCTTATTACGGGGAGAGAAAAATGTAATGGCTGGAGTGGTTAATAACCAGTTGATTTACACCCCTTTTCACGACACGATTACAAAAAAGAAACCTGTTTCAGAGGATTTAATTCGCATGGTAGAAATTTTGTCCACCTAAGCGAAACCTACAATTTGATAAATAACATAACCAGTTATTTCTCTTACTAATTCAGCAAACTTTGCAAGATTGCGTTCTTGAGGAATAATTTGATCAAGGATACCTGAAGGGGTATCCTTTTTCTTTATATCTGCAGGAAATGCGTCGATTAAAAAACCTTCTTTCAGATAACAAGCTTTCGCTCGAGGCATGTGCATAGCGGAGGTAACTAGCACCATTTTCTCGGTCATAAAGCGAGTAAGAATCTTCTTGCTGTAAACAGCATTTTCATGCGTATTTCGCGCATTTTCCTCTAAATAGATATCCTCAGGTTTTACACCCATGGCAATCAAAACATCCTTCACTTTTTTACTTTCTTGTGTTTGATCTATCTTCAAACCTTTGATATTGACATTTCCACCCGTAATTAGCAGTTTTTTTACTATGCCCTTTTTATATAATAAAAGAGGTTGAACAAAACGATCGGCGGTTTCTCCAGTTCTATATCCTTCACCAGCTCGCATCATTCCTCCGCCTAATATTATACACCATTGATAGGTATTTTGTAGTTTCAATTGAGGACTTTCGTATGCCAAATAACACTGATTTACAAACCATCCATTGCTGAATAATAGTAGAGCACCTGTAATTATGAGAATTATTCGCTTCGTATATCGACTAAAATAGGCGACTCCCAAAAGAATAAAAATCCAACAAATTGGTTGAAGGAAAAAGTCGATTATTTTAGATAGGATAAAAAACATTGTAAATTTGAGTTTAGTGACACAAATTTATTCTAAACTTATGAAAGTAGTCGGTACTGTACTTTTTATTTTGTTATTCGGGGTTAATAGCTTTGCGCAATATGATATTAAGGGTAAAATTAAAGGATTATCAAATTCTGAAGTCTATTTAGCTCATTATTTTGGCTATAATCAGCAGGTCATTAAAGATACTGTTATGGCAAATGAATCAGGGGAGTTCCAATTTAAAGGATCGGAGCCCTTGCCTAAAGGGTTGTACTTGATCTCTTTTCTTAAGTCAAAATATATTGATGTGGTTTTAGAGGATGCCAATTTTTCTTTTTCACTAGATACGACAGATGTTCTAAAATCAATTTCTTTTACAAATTCTGCGGAAAATAGTGCCTTTTATTCTTTTCAGCGTAGTATGAATGATTTTTATACTCAACTTAATCAACCTACTCTTTCTGCAGATCTACGAAAAAATTTGCAATCTCAGGTACAAAAATTTCAGCAGCAATGGAAGTCAGCTAATGCCGGGTTATTTGTCACTAAATTGATTGAATCTTCATTTGATCCAGAAATTCCTACCTATAAAGGCACATTAAAGTCAAAAGCTGATACGACTAGAATGCAACTATATCAATACCAATATTACAAGAAGCATTATTTCGACGGGATAGATTTAGGAGATGAGCGAATGGTTCGTACTCCATTTTTGCAAAGAAAGTTAGAGCGCTACTTTAAGGATTTAGTTGTGCAAGATCCAGATTCTATTGCCAATGATTCGGATTGGATTTTAGCTAGAGCTAAAGATACCGAAGTGCGTCGTTACATTGTTTACAAAATTGCCAGTACTTATGAAAATAACCCAATTTTAGGCACAGATGGTGCTTTTGTTCATTTAGCTGAGAAATATTATATCGGGGAGCCAGCTTTGTGGGACTCAAGTACAGTGAGGCGAATGAAAGAAAGAATTACTATTATTAAACCTCTGCTTTTAGGTAAGACTTTTCCTAAAATGTATTTGACAGATATATCAGGAAAAGAAATTAATATAGATGCCTTACCATTTAAATATACGGTAGTTTTTATTTATGATCCTGAATGTAGTCATTGTAAGCAAGAAACGCCTAAACTGCTTGCTTTAAATGATTTTTTTAAATCCAAAAATATAGGAGTTGTAGGAAGTTCAATCGTGCGAGATAAGGCAGCTTGGAAGAAATTTATTACAGAATTTAAAACTAGCTCCTGGATTAATGGGATTGATATTCACCTGAATGCCAGGACAGGTAAAGAAGAATTCTATACTGATTTTAGAAATACGTTTGACGTCTATTCAACTCCAGTTGTTTATGTGTTAGATCAGCAAAAGAAGATTGTAGGGAAGCGTATTCCTGTGGAGAATTTAAAGGATTTTATTCAGTATCTAGAAAGTAAACGTAAGTAAATCTACCGTTTAATATATTTTTTATTGATATATTTTGTGTGTTTTACGTTCTTCTTCATTTTGTAGTGTGTCTTGTAATTAAGACGTGATTTTTGATAAAAGTTTCTGCTAAATTTAGGGGTACTCTCTAAAGAAAGTTTCTGGTAGGGGATGAGCATTAACTCGTTCTCAAATCCAACTATTTTTATTTTAACTTTAACTAGACCTATTTTTTTTAGATTTAGTTTTTTAGCTGCAGCCTCAGAAAGGTCAATAACACGACCTTTGCGATAGGGTCCACGATCATTAATTCGAACGATTACACTTCTACGATTGGATAGATTAGTGACTTCAACTAAGGTATTAAATGGGAATTTTTTGTGAGCTGCGGTTAATGCTGTTTTTTTTAAACGCTCCCCACTGGCCGTTTTTTTACCATAAAATGAGTTAGCATAAAAGGAGGCAATACCTGTCTTTTCATATCCTAAATCTTGTGAGAAAGCGTTTAGGGATAAAAATGAGCATATCAATAATACTATTGACGGTATTTTTATCATTTAAAAGATTAGATGATGATGGTAAAGATGTAGGTTTAAATTGGGATTTAAAAATTAGGTATTGGGGGACATTACTTAATTCTAGTATTTTTTTTTGAGTGAATAAGAATAAATAGTAGATTTACACATTGTGAAACCATAATTTAAATACCAGTGGAAGAAAGAGATAGAGAAGAATTATTTTCTAAACGTATTAGGGCCGGAAAGAGAACGTATTTTTTTGATGTTAAGTCTACGCGTTCTCAGGATTACTACATAACTATAACCGAAAGCCGCCGCCATCAAAAGGAGGATGGTTTTGTTTATGAAAAGCACAAAATGTTCTTGTATAAAGAGGATTTTGATAAATTCGTTGAAGGTTTAAATGAGGCAGTAAATCACGTGAAGACGGAGTTAATGCCAGACGTTGATTTTTCTTCCTTTAATCGGGATGAAGATGAGTTTGGGAACAGTGAATTGAAATGGGAGTAATATTCTTTAAAATATTCGAAAAAGCCTCTGAGAAATCAGGGGCTTTTTGATTTTTAGCCGTACTTTTGTGCTTTCATTTTTAAAATTACTATGGGATTAACTTGTGGAATTGTCGGATTGCCTAATGTAGGTAAATCAACATTATTTAGTGCTATTTCTTCTAATAAAGCAGAAGCGGCAAATTATCCTTTTTGTACAATTGAGCCCAATGTGGGGATAGTTACTGTACCGGATGATCGTTTAAATATATTAGCGGAATTAGTGAAGCCTAACCGCATTTTACCTACGGTTATTGAATTTACAGATATAGCTGGGTTAGTGAAGGGTGCTTCCACAGGAGCTGGTTTGGGAAATAAATTCTTAGCTAATATACGTGAGGTGGATGCTATCATTCACGTAGTTCGGTGTTTTGAAGATGAGAATATTGTACACGTGGAGGGTCGTGTGAACCCTGTAAGCGATAAAGAAATTATTGATTTAGAATTACAGATTAAAGATTTAGATTCTGTTGATAAGAAAATTTCTAAAACAGAAAGAGCAGCTAAAGCTGGAGATGCAAAAGCAAAAGCTGAATTAGCCGCATTACAACAATTCAAAAAAACATTGGAAGAAGGTAAATCAGCCCGCACAGTAGTAATGGATGATGAACTTCGTCAAACAGCTATAGGTGATCTCTATCTATTAACGGATAAGCCAGTTATATATGTAGCCAATGTGGATGAAGCGTCTATTGCCGCTGGTGGAAATCAATATGTTGATCAATTAAAGGCTAATGTAGCCTCTGAAAATGCGGAAGTGGTTGTTGTTTGTGCTGCTTTAGAAGCTCAAATTGCGGAAATGGAAGATTTGGAAGATCGTGCTATGTTTTTACAAGAATATGGTTTGAAGGAATCAGGATTGGATAAATTGATACGCAGTTCTTATCACCTGTTAAATTTAATTACCTATTTCACTGCAGGTGTTCAAGAAGTACGAGCTTGGACCATTCAAAAAGGATGGAAAGCTCCAGCAGCTGCCGGTGTAATACATACAGATTTTGAGCGTGGATTTATTCGGGCAGAAGTAATTAAACTAGCTGATTACGTCGCTTACAAAACAGAAGCGGGATGTAAAGAGGCGGGAAAGTTAAGTGTTGAAGGTAAGGATTATGTAGTTCATGATGGCGATATAATGCACTTCCGTTTTAACGTGTAACGACGGTAGTGACTATCGACTAGTCACTACCGTCGTATACCCCACCAGCGCATCATACCTAGTACCTGGTTTTTGGAAGTATACTAAAATTTCATAAACGTTTTCCGTTTGTGAATAATTTCCCTCTAATGACGTGTTAGAGGGATTTTTGCTTTTAAATTGGTAGTTATAAATCCCTTGTTTTAAGATGGCTACATGTTCTAAGTATCCGTTCGAGGTATTCAATTGTAGGGGAGAGTCGAATTGGTAATCATTATATCCTCCGACAACATAAATGGTTTCATTTGTGTCTACAGGTTTAAATCTAAAAATGCAAGCAACATAATCAGCCTGTAATGAATTTTCTCTGTTCTCGTAGGATTCAATCGCAAAGGAGCCATTGAAGTCATTTCTTTGGACATATGGTAGTAATCCTTGTGCTTGTTCTAATTGAGTAGTTATTCGGTTAATTTTTTCTCCTGTCTCTATGCGATCGACAAAGTTTAATTTTTGCTGAGAACTTCTTAAATCGATTAATCTGAATTCATTGGATCCTGGGAATGCATTTTCCTGAAGGAAGAACGGGAAGGTTAAACTATTTTCTTGGAGATTAAATTGTCCGGTTGGTAGTTTCTTTAAAAGATTTTCTGATTGGTGATTTTGACGAATTTGAATGGATAATTGATCATCACCTGTATAATTTAAAAAGGGAGGTATGTTTAATTTAAAATCAATGCTTTGATGGGTGGCACGCAATGAATTAGTCTTAGCGAAAGAGAATTGTGTGGCTATTTTTACTTGCTGCTCCGCTACTGAAAACCGAATAGATAGGACGGTATCTTTCTTGTTACGTTTATTATACACCATGGCAATATAGTTTCCACTCACCTTAACTGAGGGAATAGGGACACTATAATGTAAATAAGGAACTTTAGTTCCAAGGGAAGATTCAGGGTTTCGAAGAGGAAAATCATTAAAATCCTGTAGGTATTCGATTTCTGATAAGGGAGATGGTTTCCAATCTGATTGGCAATGTATTAATCTAAAATAGTAATTAGGATAATTCAAGTTTAAATCATCAAAATTTAAGCTAGCCTGGTTTTCAGAACCTAAGTTTAAAATCGTATTAGGATGATTTAATTTATTTTCTTGTTGTATAAAAACAGAGTGAATGTTCGGATGATGTGTACGCGACTTAATTTGACTAAGTGCGATAAAAGGAAGACCTACCAATAGCAATAGCGAATAATAGGTCTTCATATGAATTAGATTAAGGCTTCCCAGGAAGCAGTTATCTCTGTTAATTTCTCCTTCTCAATAGCTAATTCTACTTCTAATTTTTTTAATCCTGTATAATCTGCAGCATTAGCTAAATCTACCATTTGGGCTTCGATTGAAGCAATAGTATTTTCAATCACCATGATCTCTGCTTCCAACTTTTCGATTTGCTTGGTTTGGTTAGGCGTCTTTACTTCGACGGGAGCTAACTCGGGTTTAGCTTTCACAGCTGATTTTATAGAAACGGGTTTAGCTGTTTCTCTTGTAGCCATCCAAGTCTCATATTCGTCGAAAGAACCAGGATATTCTTTGATTTCATGATCTTCTATATACCAAATCTTATTCGCGATATTACTAACGAAATACCGGTCGTGGGAAACCACTACATAGGTTCCTTCGTATTGTTGTAAGGCCTGAATCAGGATATTGACCGATTGCATATCCAAGTGATTGGTAGGCTCATCGAGTAAAAGGAAGTTTGCTTCGGAGATCAATACTTTTGCCAAAGCTACTCTTGATTTTTCACCCCCAGAAAGGACTTTAATTTTCTTGAAAACTTCTTCACCAGAAAATAAAAAACATCCTAAAACAGAGCGTAATTCCATTTCGGTCTTCGTCGTCCCCGTGCCTTTTAATTCTTCAATTAATGTATTTTCAACCGTTAAGCTTTCTAATTGGTGCTGAGCAAAGAAAGATTCGATCACATTGTGACCTGTCCGTCTTGCGCCTTCGATTTGTTCTGAACCTGAAATGATACGTAGTAAAGTTGATTTACCTTTACCATTGGCACCAATTAATGCAATTTTATCACCACGATTAATTGTAGCTGATGTGTTTTTTAAGATAACTTTCTCTCCAAAAGCTTTAGAAATATGTTCTAAAAACAATATAAATCGACCAGGTTCGGTTCCAAAGTTAAACTTGAAATTAACTTTCGCTTTCTCATCAATGACATCATCTATGATATCGATTTTATCTAATGCTTTTACGCGAGATTGTACTTGTCGGGCTTTAGAAGCTTTGGCCTTGAAGCGTTCAATGAAACGCTCTGTTTGGCGAATTTGAGATTGTTGGTTCTCAAATGCTCCTTTTTGTATCTCATTCCTCAGCGCTTTCTCTTCCATGTAGAAAGAATAATTGCCCGGGTATAGCGTAATTTTTGCTCCTGAAACCTCCGCAATACTATCAATAGTGCGATCTAAGAAATAACGATCGTGAGATACCACCACGATAGATCCCTCATAATCATGAATGTATTTCTCTACCCACTCGATAGAAGGTAAGTCCAAGTGGTTAGTTGGCTCATCTAGTAGGAGTAAGGCTGGTTTTTGTAATAATAATTTCGCAAGCATGACCCGCATTCTCCATCCTCCAGAAAATAACTTCAATGGCCTTTGTAAATCATCTGTGCTAAAACCTAATCCTTCTAATATCTCTTCTGTACGCGATTGAATAGTATATCCATCTAATCTTTCGAAGTCCTCTTGAAGTTTAGCTAACACATCAATGTCTTTGTCTTCATAATTTGTTTCCATTTTATGAAGCACGGCATCGATATCTTTTTGTAGTTCTAATTGCTTTTCAAAGGCCTGCATGGCCACATTTAGGATACTATCGTCAGTTTGGTAGGATAGTAAATCTTGATTTAAGAATCCAATCGTGCAATCTCCTGACTTGGAAATAGTCCCGCCATCTGGAGTATATTCTCCTGAAATAAGACGAAGTAAAGTAGATTTACCCGTGCCATTTGCACCGATTAAACCGATTTTAGACTTAGGCTTGATATGTAAATTAGCCCCTTCATACAAGGCGCGACTTCCGAAATAGAAGTTTAAATTCGATATTGATAACATGTTACAAAGATAGCCGTTTTCTTGCATTTTGACCACCTAAATGCGGACATTTGACTAATTCTTCTAATCCGGGATAATTTATTTCTGTTTTAGTGTATCCTAAGGCTTTTGAAAGAGCCATTGTTCGGTTATTGTCACCCATGGACCATTCGATGTCGTCCATTGTCATTTGAGTTGGGTGTTCATAACCACATGCATGTGTGATTTCTGCGATCTCTTTAACAAGCGTATAATGGTATCGGTAGTACCGTTCGCTTTTTAATGTCACGTCGATGCCTGCTTGTAACCATTTGTTAGAAGTTGCAATACCAGTAGGGCAGTGGTTTGTATGGCATTTCTGCGCTTGAATACAGCCTATGGACATCATGGCCTCACGTGCGATATGAATGCTATCAGCTCCCATTGCGAAAGCCATTAAAGATTTTTCTGGGAAACCTAACTTGCCTGAAGCAATAAAGTAGATTTTGTCTGTTAAGTTATGCCGTTGGAAAATTTGGTAAACTTTAGCGAAAGCAAAAGTGAATGGCATAGAAACGTGGTCTGCGAAGGCATGTGGTGCCGCTCCGGTTCCCCCTTCACCACCATCGATTGTGATAAAATCAGGGCCTTTACCGTGTTTTTCCATGTAGGCAGCTAATTCTTCCCATTGCTCAAGTTTGCCTATCGCAGATTTTACACCCACTGGTAAACCGGTCTCTGCGGCCATCGCCTCAATGAAATCGACCATTTCTGGTATATTGGAAAATTCCGAATGAAAGGCTGGTGACATGGCATCTTGACCCATCGGAATGTGACGAATCTCAGCAATTTCTTTATTGATTTTGGATTTAGGAAGCATTCCACCTTTTCCTGGTTTTGCTCCTTGGGATAATTTTAATTCGATTGCCTTGATGCAGGGATTTTCAATCACTTTTTGTTTCAGTTTCTCCATCGAAAAACGTCCATCTAATTCTCTAACTCCAAAATAAGCAGTGCCTATGTTCAACATCACATCAGCGCCGTTTTGATGGTAAGGAGATAGGGAACCTTCTCCCGTATTATGATAGCATCCGGCAAGTAATGCCCCTTTGTTTAACGATTCTACTGCCTTGGCAGATAAAGAACCATAAGACATCCCTGATATATTTACAATTGAATAAGGTCGGTACGGTTTTGCTCTTTTATGATAAGCGCCTATCACTTTCGCTGCTGGTAAAACACCCGGGTTCTTGTGGTATAAATGCTCTTTTGAAGGATTAAATCCCATCATCGCATTTTTGATAAAAATATAGCCTGGTGAGCTGAAGTCTTGGTCGGTACCAAAACCTTGTAAATTATTTTCGTTCTTAGAAGAAGCATAAATCCAAGATCGTTCTTGGCGGTTAAAAGGTAATTCTTCGCGGTTATTTGCTACAATGTATTGCCTAATTTCAGGGCCTATTTGTTCTAGCCAATACCTAAAATGTCCTACGATGGGAAAATTGTGTGTAATAGTATGTCTTTTCTGAATAAATACATCTCGAATGATGACGATAATAGCAATAAGGGAAATCCAAAACCAGGCGGAAGTTATAAGGTTCATAGGGTTGATGATTAATGGTTCAAATTTAGGTTCATTTTGGCAATATTATTACCAATAGTTCTAATTATCTTTGTGGTTTATTTTATACTATGCAAGCGGATTATCACTTATTAAAAAAATATGTTGCTTCTGTTTTTACAGCCATTGGTTGTAGCGAAGAAGATGCATATCTAGCTTCAGATGTTCTTGTATCAGCCGATGCAAGAGGAATCGATTCTCACGGCGTCGCTCGTTTAGCTGGTTATGTTCGTCTCTTCGATAACGGAAGATTAAACACTAAACCCCAAGTAAAAGTTTTACATGAAACGCCTTCTACTGCCACATTAGATGGGGATCGCGGTTTAGGATTAATTGTGGCTCCACAGGCTATGGAAATTGCCTGTGAAAAAGCGGCGCTAGCTGGTACCGGTTGGGTGGCCGTTCAGAATTCAAATCATTTCGGTATTGCAGGTTATCACGCCATGAAGGCATTATCTTCCCAAATGATTGGTTGGGCAATGACGCACGCGGCACCTTTAGTGACTCCTACCTTTTCAAAAGAGAAATTATTAGGTACGAATCCCATTGCTGTAGCGATTCCTGCTAATGAGGAGCCCGCTTTTGTGGCTGATTTTGCTTCCACAGCAGTGGCTTATGGTAAATTAGAGATCTTACAACGAAAAGGTTTAGACACACCAGATGGTTGGGTGCAGGATGCGAATGGGGATCCTTGCAATGATGCCTTTGCAATTAAAAATGGTGGGGCTTTATTGCCTTTAGGTGGAGATCGAGAGCATGGTTCGCACAAAGGCTATGGTTTAGGTGCAATTGTAGATATTTTATCAGGAGTATTATCTGGTGCAAATTTCGGACCTTGGGTACCTCCCTTTGCAACAGCTGGATTTATGCAGGCAGGAGAGACGGTGGGGAATGGAACAGGTCATTTTTTAGGTGCCATGCGGGTTGATGCATTTAGACCTGCTGAAGATTTTACAAAGGATATGGACAAATGGATTCGTCGTTTTAGATCTGCCAAAGCCGTAGAAGGCAAGCAAGTCCTCATTCCAGGTGATCCAGAGCGTGAATTAGAGGCTATTCGCAGAAAGGAAGGTATTCCACTTTTAAACCCGGTAGTGGAGGATTTAAAAACACTATCTAAACGCTTTAACTTAGATTTTAAAATTGATTAAGATGGTTTCGAATAAACGTATCAAAATTTTTATTCTGTTATTTAGCTTGGTGTCGGCTATGTTCTCCTACTATGTTTGGCAAGTGTTTAAAACACCGAATTTTAGAGTGGAAGCCAATCAATCTTTCGAGTTATTCATTCCAGTAAATTCAACGTATGAATCGGTTTTGGATACCTTGAAAAAGCACGATTTAGTTCGAGATCAATTGAGTTTTCGTTTTCTTGCTAAGGTGTTAAACTATCCTGAAAAAGTACGTCCAGGTCGTTATATTATTCACAGCGAGATGGGTAATTGGGAACTGCTTCGCAAACTTAGAAATGGTCGCCAAGATGCGTATAAAGTGGTTATTAACAACTTTCGATTAAAAGAAGATATTGCAGGTCGGATAGCACATCAGACGGATTATGATTCAGCGGCTATTTATGCAGTTCTTGATTCATCGGAGATAATGCAGCAATGGGGTTTTGACTCTGAAACAAGTCCAGCCATTTTTGTGCCTAATACCTATGAGGTGAACTGGACGACGACTTTTCCTGAGTTTTTGGAGAAGATGAATAAAGCTTACCTGAAGTTTTGGACAGATAAAAGAAAAGCTGAAGCAAAGAAATTAGGATTAACACCCGTTCAGGTTTCGATTCTAGCAAGTATCGTTTATGGTGAATCTAAAAATTCGAAGGAACAAGCACGTGTGGCCGGTGTTTATTGGAATCGTTTGCAGGCCAATATGCCTCTTCAGGCTGATCCAACCGTGGTTTTTGCATGGAAAGATTTTACCATTAAGCGAGTTACTAGTAAGTATACCTCTCTAAATTCTCCTTACAATACCTATAAAAATACGGGATTACCTCCTGGTCCTATTTCGATTGCTTCTGGCGATGTTATCGATCGAGTGTTGAATTTAGAACACCATGACTACCTTTATTTTTGTGCTAAGGCTGATTTTTCAGAGAATCACGCTTTCGCAGTTACTTATGAGGAGCATATGAAGAATGCAGCGGATTACCAAAAGGCATTAGATAAAAACAAAATACACTAATATGTTGACTCATAGCGTCTTTTATCGAGTTTGTTATGCAGATACGGATCAAATGGGCTATGTCTATTATGGTAACTATGCGCGATTTTATGAGATTGCCCGAGTAGAGACTTTGCGAAGTATTGGCGTGAGTTACAAGGTATTAGAAGATGCTGGTATTGGATTGCCGGTTTATGAAAATTACTCGAAGTACCATGCTCCAGCATTATATGATGACTTATTGAGGGTTGATTGTACTTTGGTCAAAATGCCGTCAGCACGTATTGAGTATGAATATCGAATATACAACCAAAATGAGGTCTTGTTACACGAAGGAAAGACGACTTTAGTCTTCATGGATTTAGTCTCAAAAAAGATAGTTAAGGCACCCGAATGGTTGATTTCAGCTATTTTGAAACATAGAAATGATGATTAGAAGGGTTCTTCGGGAGATTAGATTGTTTTGGAAGGATTGTGAGGAACACTATGTTTTTGCACGAATTCTTACGATTCTGTATCAAAAAATCTTTCATTTTGATATAGATGTTCGAGCTGCAGCGGTGGCTTACAATTTTACATTAGCTGTTTTCCCTACGATTATCTTTCTATTCTCTCTGCTGGCCTACATTCCGGTGGATAATTTTGATATTAAAATGGTGAACTTTTTAAAGTCATCCATCCCGAAAAACCTTCAGAAAGATTTTACCGAATTGCTTTTAGATTTGATTCGAAAAAAATCCGGAGGAGTTTTATCTTTTGGATTTTTGTTTGCACTCTATGCTTCTACTAGTGGTATTCAAGCACTTATTCGTTCTTTTAATCTAACCTATAAAACGAAAGAGAATCGGGGGATTTTGAAGGAGCGTGTTATTGCTGTTTCATTAAATTTCTTGTTGACATTCGTCTTGATTACTGCATTTTCAGTCTTTATTGTTGGGAAATTAGTGATAGGTTATTTGAAAGGAAAGGGGCTAATTGATTACGATTTCAATTTCTATATGTTAAATATTCTAACCTATTTCCTCATATTCGCTATTTTCTTTTTGACTATCTCGATTATCTATTATTACGCTCCAGCCATTACAAAACGTTGGAAATTTTTTAATGCTGGATCTATTACAGCCTCTATTTTGACCATTCTAGTAACGAATTTGTTCTCCTATTACCTAGTTAATTTTGCGAGTTACAATAAGGTATATGGTTCGATAGGATCTTTGATTGCCTTGATGGTATGGTTGTATTTTATTGCCTTGATTTTACTCGTTGGTTTCGAAATTAATGCCAGTATTGATCAAGTAAAAGAGGAAAAGGAGGAATCTGAAACGGATTATTTTTTCGAATAAGATGGCAGAACTCATCCGGCTTTACGATATGAATAATAGTCAAGCGACTTTAGAGTTGATTGTTAAGGCTTTAGATAAAGATGCAGTTATCATTTACAAGACGGATACGATGTATGCTTTAGGATGTCACATCAATTCAACGAAAGCCGTGAACCGAATCTGTGAAATCAAGGGTATTCAGGCCTCTAAGAATCGATTTTCCTTTATTTGTTCTGATTTAAGTTCTATTTCGAATTATGCCAAAGTCTCCGACTTTGCCTTTAAAACCTTAAAACGATACCTTCCTGGAGCTTTTACTTTTGTATTGCCAGCAAGTTCTAAAGTACCTTCCATTTTAGTACAAGGGAAGAAGACTGTAGGTATACGTATTCCAGATTATGGCCCTATTTTGTCCATTGTTGAATTACTAGGTTCACCATTATTGACGACCTCTTTGCCTCATGACCATTTAGAAGTGGAAGAATATACTGATCCCAGCTTAATTATGGATCGATGGGGACATGCGGTTGATTTAGTTCTTGATGGAGGTTTTTCAGGTTATGTACCTTCTAGTGTGGTGGAAATATTGGATGATTCATTTGAAATCGTCCGTGAGGGTGCAGGTGATTGCACAGACTTTAATTAAGTCCATTTAAGGCTTAATTTCTCCGGTTTAGTATGCTTCCATCTTCTGTGTGACCATAGATATTGCTCTGGGTAGGCATTGATTGACTTTTCTAAACGTCTGGCGAATCTTTCAATTATTTCGCCAGGAGCTAATTCATCGAAGGGCGTATTTGCTAATAACTCATAAGTCATGGAGTATTTGCCTCGTTTGGTTCTAATTAATTCTGCAAATATAACGGGGTATTGATATTCACGTGCAAAGCGTTCCATACCTGTAAAGAAGGCAGTATCCTGATGTAAAAAAGTTGTCCAATAGGCTGATTCTGGTTTTTGTGGTGCTTGATCAGCTGCTAAACATATAGCACGTGGGATATCCTTTCTTTCTCTTGTAAGTAAAACCGATTCTTTTTTTTCTAACAAAACTACATGCCCAAAACGAGATCTAACTTCTTTCGTAAATTTATTAAAGGTGGGATTATTTAATTTTTGGTAAATAATATCATGCGGATTTTTACTGAGTGCTAAACGATGTATGGCCCATTCCCAATTTCCTTGATGGCCTGCAACTAATACGACCGGAATCCCTTTATTGATGAAATTACTTACTATTTCTTCATTTTTTATTTCAAAACGAGCTAACATTTCTTCTTTTGAGATGGAAACTCCTTTGAAAAATTCGACTAATTGGTCTGTTAGATAGCCATAAAAACGGTAAGTTATGTTGGCTATTTCTTTTTCTGAGGCCTTCGGAAATGATTTTCTAAGATTCCCTTGAATGACTTTTTTGCGATACGGTACGAGGTAATAACATAGGAAAGAACAAAATGTAGCGAAACCATAAAGTACAGGTAAGGGTAATCTTCCAATTAGTTTGTACAGAAATAGAGGAGACACTTTCATTCTTATTATCTTTGTTTTTTATTTGTACAAATATCCGATTAATTTTTGGGAATGCACATTGAGACGCATTATTTGCCTAGTTTAGAATACATGTCACTTTTGCTTCAGCATCCGACTTTACTTTTCGAGGTAGAAGAGAACTTCCCGAAGCAAACCTATCGGAATCGTTGTCTGATATTAGGTGCAAATGGAGTAGAAAGATTAACAGTTCCTGTTATTCACACCTCTGGTCATAAGACGAAAACAAAAGACATTAAGATTGATTATTCCCAAAATTGGGTAAAGCAACATCAAGGCGCTTTTCAAGCCGCTTACGGGAATGCGCCTTATTTTGAATATTTTAAGCCATATTTAGATCAGATTTTTGCAAAAAAAAGGTTTTTTTTAGTAGATTTAAATATTGAACTCTTGAGTTTTGTTTACCGAATTCTAGATGTACCTCTGGTTTATGAGAAGACCTTAGAATTTGGAGTTAAGTATGAAACCAGTGAGTATGATCAAATCAGTGCAAAGAAAGACTGGACAACGCGTTCATTCTATCAAAATAGATCTTATCGCCAATGTTTTGGAACTGAATTTGTTCCCAATCTGTCGATTTTGGATTTATTGATGAATCATGGTAAAGAGTCTTTGACTTTTTTAACATAAGAAAGGGAACAATTTAGGGGCATACGCGGTTTATGCATTTAAATTGAACGAAATAAATAGAACGATATGGAGGCTAAATTTTCGAATAAAGTGAAGGAAGTCATCTCGTTAGCACGAGAAGAGGCATTGCGTTTAGGTCACGATTACATCGGTACTGAACATTTGATGTTAGGGATGATTCGGGATGGACAAGGGCCAGGAATTGATTTATTATTACGTTCAGGTGTTTCTTTGGATTCATTACGCCAAAGTATAGAGCATTCCACCGCTTCCACAACGCGTTCTACATTTGATCGGGAAAATATGTTAAATATTCCTTTAACAAAGCAAGCAGAGAAAGTATTGCGTTTGACTTATTTAGAGGCTAAGTATTTCAAAACTAATGTGGTAGAAACGGATCATTTATTGATGGCTGTTTTGCGTGACGAAGATAATGTAGCCACTCAGATTTTGGAAAAATACCAAGTATACTACGATCTTATTAAAGAAATGGTGGAATTCCAATCAGGAAATAGCCAAGGAGCAAATCCGAAGGCCAGTTCAGATACAGATGATAACGATGATGATTCGCGTTTATATAGTGCTGGTTCAGGATCTACTGGTGGAACTGGTGCTGGAAGTACAACAGGTTCTAAACCAGGTGAAAAGAGTAAGACTCCAGTATTAGATAATTTCGGTCGTGATTTAACTAAGATTGCAGAGAATGGGAAATTAGATCCTATTGTAGGTCGAGAAAAAGAGATAGAACGTGTAGCTCAGATTTTGTCACGTCGTAAGAAAAATAATCCTATTTTAATTGGAGAGCCCGGTGTGGGTAAAACGGCCATAGCGGAAGGTTTAGCCTTACGTATTGTGCAGAAGAAAGTATCTCGTGTACTTTTTGGTAAGCGAGTAGTTACGCTTGACATCGCTTCTTTAGTGGCAGGTACGAAATACCGAGGCCAATTTGAAGAGCGTATGAAGGCAGTTATGAATGAATTAGAGAAGTCTACGGATGTGATCTTGTTCATTGACGAATTACATACCATTGTAGGAGCAGGTGGGGCATCTGGTTCATTGGACGCTTCTAATATGTTTAAACCATCTTTAGCACGCGGTGATATCCAAGTGATAGGAGCTACTACCTTAGATGAATACCGTCAATACATTGAGAAGGACGGTGCATTAGCACGTCGTTTCCAAACTGTGATGGTAGATGCTACGACGGTGGATGAAACCATAGAGATTCTACACAACATTAAAGATAAGTACGAAGATCACCACCATGTAATCTATACAGAGGAATCGATTATTTCAGCTGTTAAATTATCTGATCGTTATATTTCAGATCGTTTCTTGCCGGATAAGGCGATTGATGTATTAGATGAGGTAGGCGCTAGAGTACATATTTCGAATATTAATGTGCCGGAAGATATTGTTGCATTAGAGAACCAAATTGAAATCGTTAAAAAAGAGAAGAACCAAGTGGTGAAGTCTCAGAAATACGAGGAAGCGGCTCAATTACGCGATAGAGAGAAAAAATTAATCGATCAATTAGAGCAGTCTAAGGCAGCTTGGGAAGAGGACTCTAAGAAACAGAAATTTACGGTTACAGAAGAACATGTGGCAGAGGTTATCGCTCAGATGACAGGTATTCCAGTTAATCGCGTAGCGGCTAAAGAGGGGGAGAAATTATTACAGATGGATGAGCAACTTTCGAAACAAGTGATTGGTCAACCAGATGCAATTAAAAAATTAGTAAAAGCCATTCAACGTACGCGTGTGGGCTTAAAAGATCCGAAGAAACCCATTGGTTCATTTATCTTTTTAGGTCCTACTGGGGTAGGAAAGACGGAGATGGCAAAAGTTTTAGCTACTTATTTATTTGATAAAGAGGATGCTTTAGTCCGCATTGATATGAGTGAATACATGGAGAAATTCAGTGTATCTCGCTTAGTCGGAGCGCCTCCAGGATATGTAGGTTATGAAGAAGGTGGTCAGTTAACGGAGAAAATTCGCCGCAAGCCTTATGCTGTCGTATTGTTAGATGAAATTGAAAAGGCACACCCAGATGTCTTTAATTTGTTATTACAAGTTTTAGATGATGGTATTTTGACGGACGGTTTAGGTCGACGAGTTGATTTTAGAAATACGATTATCATTATGACATCAAATATTGGTGCGCGTGATTTGAAGGATTTTGGATCGGGTATCGGTTTCTCAACTAAATCGAAAGTGGACAATTTGGATGAGTATGCTAAGACCACCATTCAAAATGCGTTGAAAAAGGCATTTGCTCCAGAATTTATTAATCGTTTAGATGATATTATTGTATTTAATTCTTTAGAGCGCCCAGCCATTCATCAGATTATCGATTTGATGTTAACTAAGTTGAAAACACGTTTAGCGAACCTTGGTTTCGAAGTGGAATTAACGGAGAAGGCAAAGGATTTTGTGGCGGATAAAGGGTATGATCCGCAATATGGCGCTAGACCATTGAATAGAGCTATTCAGAAATATTTAGAAGATGCGTTAGCTGAAGAAATCTTGAAAGGGGCTTTATCAGAAGGGGAGTACATTGTGGCGGATTTCGAGGAGGGTGCTGATGCCTTGACTTTGGCTAGAAAAACAAGAAAAGAATTAACCAAACAAAAAAAATAATATGTCATTAGTACAGAATAAGGTCGTTTTAGTGACTGGAGCCTCGCGTGGTATCGGTCGGGCTATTGCGACTACATTTGCCAAGGCTGGCGCAAACGTTGCTTTCACTTATTTATCTTCTATTGAGAAGGGACAGGCATTAGAACAAGAATTAGCAGCGTTTGGTATTACAGCCAAAGGATATCGTTCAGATGCATCTTCTTACACCGAATCAGAGAAATTAGTGGAGGATGTGTTAGCTGATTTTGGAACGATTGACATATTAATTAATAATGCAGGAATTACGCGTGATGGTTTATTAATGCGTATGTCAGAAGAACAATGGGATGAGGTCATTCGCGTAAACTTAAAGTCAATTTTTAATTTGACAAAGGCGGTAACTAAGCCAATGATGAAGGCTAGATCTGGTTCAATCATCAACATGACTTCGATTGTTGGAATTAAAGGTAATGCGGGTCAATCAAATTACGCAGCATCAAAAGCGGGTATAATTGGATTTACAAAGTCTGTGGCCCTTGAATTAGGCTCTCGTAATATTCGTTGCAATGCCATTGCTCCTGGGTTTATCGAAACAGAGATGACTGAAGAATTAAATGAAGCGGCGATCGAGGAGTGGACAAAAGCGATTCCTATGAAAAGGGGAGGACAGGCCACGGAAGTTGCTGATGTTTGTTTATTCTTAGGTTCTGATATGTCTTCCTACGTTACAGGCCAAGTTATTTCAGTAAATGGAGGTTTGTTAACTTAATTTATAATTTAAGTACAATTAGACCTCAGTCTTTACGTTTAAGATTGAGGTCTCTTTTTTTTATGAGGATTTATCTATTTTTTCTGCTGGTTTTCTTAAGCTCTTGTGCTAAGTCTGTACTTCCTGTACAGATTGCTGATAAGTCAGTGTATGTGGATCGTTTTCCGGCTATAAAACCGGGCTTAACCACAATGGATTTTTCTTTATCTTATGATAGTTTATTGGTACTTAGCCAATTGAAAGCAGGTTCTCTACTTTATCAAAATGCCTCCGCTTCTTCTGCCATTGATTTCCCATTAGATGTGCGATTGTTAGCACCTATACAATTTAAAGCTCTACAAAAAGACCAATTAAGTCTTTCTTTACCTGTTCGGATGTCTGCAAAACCAGAGTTAGCCGGTATATCTGCGGGCTTAGTCACAGGCGATTTAGCGATGCAGGTGCAGTTAAAGTTGAATCTAGCTAATTTAATTTCTTTGCAAGTGAAAGAGGTTTCCTATGGCTATGAATGGATTCAAAAACCCTCGGTTAAGGTAATGGGATTTCCGGTGAATGTCTCAGGATTAGTAGATCAGTTATTGAATCAAAAGAAAGCATTGATTTTAGCTCAAATGCAAGAACAACTGAATGCTTCGATTAGAAATACCGTTTCTAAACCCTTTTCATTACAATCTTTTATTTCGGAGTCGCCTACTGGGTACCGGTTTGAACCAGTTCCCACCTCTGCATTGGATTTGCGTAATTTAACATTTGAGCAAACTGAAATTAAAGGTCAATTGAGGTATTTTGGAGGATTTAAAGTGGTCTCTGGTCAAAATAATGGGAAGCCTATTTTTATTCCAATTAAAGATTTACCAGGTGTGGCTACACCTACACTTCCTTTTCAATTTCAAATGACTGGTCCGGAATTGATTGATCAGATTAAGTCTTTTAATACTTCCTTAAAAGGTGCAGGTTCTTTCGTATTCCAAAAGGAGGGTTTAGGTTTTCAATTAGTTCAATTTAAAGGGAAATCTTCTAAGTTAGAGGTGGATTTTGATTTCGTAATCTATCCGGATAATTCTGTCGGTATTCAGTTAAAAGATACACGTCTTCAGGGCTTATCCTTTCCTGCTTCCCTTTTTAAGAACAATATTCAACGCAAATTACAGGCACAAGCCTCGGCTTTTCGGTTTAAGCCGTCTCTGATTCTATCCCGACTTCCCAGTTCGATTACTTTAGCTAAAAATGGCCGAGTTCGTTTTCAAAAGATCTATTTTGATAGTAGCTCGGTGTTAATCGAGGGAGTATTTGAAGGGAATTGGTCTTTGGCCAAATAAAATCTTACCTTTGCCTCAGAGAAAATAGACTATCCTATCGCTTTTTAAAGAGGAAAGTCCGAACAACACAGAGCAGTGTGCTTCCTAACTGGAAGGGGCATCTTCGGATGCTACAGCAAGTGCCACAGAAAATAACCGCCTTCGGGTAAGGGTGAAAAGGTGGGGTAAGAGCCCACCGCTGGTTTGGTGACAAAACAGGCATAGGTAAACCTCACGCGTTGCAAGATCAAATAGGCTAGCTGCCGCAAGGCAAAAGGGTGG
>JACCDN010732912.1_pt1 | contig 64413 bp, 45 predicted proteins | sample 7441691 | NCBI WGS metagenome assembly JACCDN01 (sample SAMN15323439, study PRJNA562643) | freshwater metagenome | isolation source: river surface water | place: USA:Blue River Watershed | collected 2017-08-16 | reverse complement strand
TTTGAGGATTTCTCTGCAGATGCATTTAGCAATCTAGCGCAGGAAGTAATGGCAGGTATTAAAAATCAAGATTAAGGAAGATGACTTACCCTACATCCAACTTAAAAACTGATTACCATATACCTGTTTTATTTCAAGAAACCATTGCGCATCTAAATATTATACCAGATGGTATTTATGTAGATGCCACGTTTGGTGGAGGAGGACATAGTAGAGGCATATTATCAAAGCTGGGCCCGAAAGGAAAGCTTATTGCTTTTGATCAAGATGCCGATGCTAAAAAGAATTTACCAGATGATGATCGAATTGTTTTTATACCTGAAAATTTTAGGTATATCCAACGATTCCTTCGCTTGAATAAAATTGACAAAGTGGATGGTGTCTTAGCCGATTTAGGCGTAAGTAGCCACCAGTTTGATGAAGGTTCAAGAGGTTTCTCTATTCGTTTTGATGGTCCCTTTGATATGAGAATGGATCAACGTCAAACGAGAACAGCTGCGCAGATAATAGAAAGTTATTCAGAAGCTGCACTACATAAAATGTTTGAGCAATATGGGGAAGTTACCAACGCTAAAACCCTAGCGAAACATATTGTCACGCAAAGACGTCTATTGAAGTTATCTACCGTACAAGATTTTAAAACTTTAATTGCGCCAGTAGTAAAAGGAAATCCAAATAAATATTGGGCACAAGTTTTCCAGGCTATTAGAATGGAAGTGAATGAGGAGATGGTGGTGTTGAATGAGTTTTTAACACAATTGCCAGCTGTGATCAAACCAGGTGGCAGAGCGGTGATTATTACTTTCCACTCTATCGAAGACCGAATGGTTAAAAATGCATTCAAAGTAGGACCTGATGAAGAAGATTTGACCAATCCATTTCTTTCCATAAAGAAAGAAGTGCTTTGGAAGATCATAACAAAAAAACCTGTTGTGGCTTCTGAAAAAGAGATGAAAGAAAACAATCGAAGCAGAAGCGCAAAATTGCGTGCTGCCGAAAGAGTATAAACCGTATGTCCGTACCTGTAAAAAACAACCCTAAGTCTGCTATTAAAAGCATACTTAATTACGAATGGATTGTCGTGAACATCAGTTTCTTTTTGTTCTTGGCAGTACTTGCGATACTATATATCGCAAACGGACACTTGACCGATAAAACGATCCGTAAAATCAACACAACAAAGAAGGAAATTAAGCAATTACAGTTTGAGTATAAAACACTAAAAGCAGATTTAATGCTTAAGAGTGAATCAATCAATATAGAAAAAGCCATGGCGCCCTATGGCTTACAGGTGTCAAAAGAAATGACTATTCGTATTCCATTGGAAAAACGTTTTGATTTAAACAACGAAAAAAACAAAGCCAAATAATGGATGTAAAACGCGACATACTTTGGAGAGTTTACTTAAGTTATATCTTAGTGGTAGTAGTTTGTCTATTTATTTTAGGTAAGGCATTTTATATTCAACAAGTTCAAGGATCTTATTGGAGAGGTTTAAGTGATAGTTTGCACCAACGCATTATTGAGATACCTGCTGATAGAGGTACAATATATAGTGAAGATGGACAGATGTTAAGTACTAATGTACCACAGTTTGATATTTATATTGATTTTAGAGTTGAGCCATTACATGAGAAAGGAGGAAAGTCTTTTAGAGAAAATATTGATTCGCTAAGTATAGCTTTAGCTGATCTGTTTAAGGACCAATCTGCAAGTGCTTATAAAGATGCCTTAACTAAAGCATTTGAAGCTAAAGAGCCTAATTATGAGTTAAAGAAAAAAATTAATTACAAGCAGTACTTGCAAATGGCGAAATTTCCATTGTTTCGACTTGGAAGGTATAAGAGTGGATTTATTGCACAAGAAAAAAATATTCGATTGAATCCTTACCAAAACATGGGGTATAGGACCATTGGATTGGCAAGAGATCAAAATAAAGTTGGCTTAGAATTGTCTTATGACACGGTCCTAAATGGTCGTAATGGTAAGCAGTTGGTTCGTGCAATTGCTGGTGGAGTTACTGTTCCAGTTCAAGAAGGCGAATTCGAAATTGAACCAGAAACAGGGAAGGATATTGTGAGTACATTAGATGTGTATATACAAGAAGTGACTACCAATGCATTGATGAAAATGATGATTGGAAATGAAGCTCAGAATGGTGTGGCGATGGTGATGGAAGTAAAGACAGGTAAAATCAAGGCGATTGCAAATTTAGGTAAGATTAGAGATGGGTTTTATGCAGAAGATTTAAATTATGCAATTACACCGTCAGAGCCAGGTTCTACTTTTAAATTAGTGACTTTGATGCAAGCATTGGAAGATGGGAAGGTTACTTTGAATTCCTCTGTTAATTTAGAAGGTGGCGTTTGGAAAGTGGCAGGGCAAACTGTTTGGGATTCCGAAAAACATGGTAAAAATCAAGCGACAGTTTTGGAAGCATTTGAAGAAAGTTCAAATGTGGGCATGGCGAAAATTGCTATGCAACATTATAGTACTAATGTTGATGCGTATTATAAACATTTGTCCAGACTAAGATTGGATTCTTTATCTGGAATTGATTTAGTAGGAGAGAGAAGACCACAGATTACTAAGCCAGGGGATAAATTATATGGTCCTACTACATTACCATGGATGGCTTTTGGATATAATATTGCAATTGCGCCAATACAAACTTTAGCTATCTATAATATGGTGGCAAATAATGGCATGATGATGCGTCCTTATCTAGTAAATCGTATTCAAGAAGAAGGAAGAATTTTAAAGTCTATTACGCCAAAAATTTATAATCCACAAGTATACAGACCTGCAACCATTAAAGCTGCACAGCAGGCGCTTGAAGGAGTTTGTATCAATGGTACTGGTAAAACATTATTTAAAAATAGTCCCTATAAAGTTGCAGGTAAAACAGGTACAGCTTTGGTTGCTAATGGTAATAAAGGGTATGCTGAAAAGATTTACCAATCGTCTTTTGCTGGCTATTTTCCAGCAGATAACCCTCAATACACGATTGTGGTGATTATTAAAAATAAGCCACATGCTTATCCATTTTATGGTGCTTCTGTGGCAGGTCCAGTATTCAAAGAAATTGCAGATAGATTGTATGTGACTTATATCCAAAATAAAATGGATCAAGCACCAGTTTTTAATTTAAAAGATTCACAATTGTTTAATTATACGGTTGCAAAGACTTCATTAAAAGCAATTGCTAAACAATTGTCATTGCCTTATCAGGATTCAACACCAATCAATGCACAATGGACAAAAGTACAAGGAGTAGGAAGGGCAGTGAGTGCTAGACAAGAAATGCAAATGGCTTCTGATAGTACCATGCCAGATATCAGTGGCATGAAGTTGAAAGATGCATTGTGGTTGTGTGAGAAAAAAGGATTGATTGTGAAATGCAGTGGAAAGGGAAAAGTTGTTCGTCAAAGTATTTTACAAGGACAATATATTCAAAGGGGCCAACAAATATTAATCGAATTGAATTAATCATTATGATGAAATCATTACAACATATTTTATTTGGGGTTGCTTTAAGAGAAGTAGTAGGTACTACTGATCAAGAAATTGTCGACCTGCAAATAGATTCAAGATTGGTTCAAAAAGGTACTGTATTTGTTGCCATAAAAGGTGTACAAGCAGATGGGCATAATTTTATAGATATAGCAATTGAAAAAGGAGCCACAGTGATCGTATGTGAGCAATTACCTGTCGCAGTCAAAACTGGAGTAACTTATATTGTAGTAGCGAATACACAAGAAGCAGTTGCATTAATGGCACATCAATTTTATGGACTACCATCTACTAAAATTAAATTAGTGGGGGTGACTGGCACGAACGGTAAAACAACTGTAGCTACATTGTTATTTAAATTATTCACTGAATTGGGTTATACCTGTGGATTAGTGAGTACAGTACAAAATCAAATAGGCAACACTATTATTCCTTCGACACATACTACGCCTGATGCCATTCGTTTAAATGCATTGTTGGCTCAAATGGAGGAAGCAGGTTGTACGCATGTCTTTATGGAATGTAGTAGTCATGCGGTGCATCAGCATCGTATCACTGGGCTACAATTTACAGGTGCTGCATTTACAAATATTACACATGATCATTTGGATTACCACGAAACATTCGAGGAATATGTACGTGTTAAAAAGGCTTTCTTCGATCATTTGTCTTCAAGTGCATTCGCTATTACCAACTTAGATGATCCAAATGGTGCAGTAATGTTGGCAAATACAAAGGCAAAACAATACAGCTATGCACTTCACGCACCAGCTACTTATAAAGGTAAAATATTAGAAAATCAATTAACTGGATTAGTCTTAAATGTGAATGATATTGAAGTGCATTGCAGGTTGATTGGCACATTCAATGCCTATAATTTTTTGGCAGTCTATGGTGTTGCAGTGCAGTTGGGAGAAAACTCAGAGAAGGTGTTGACTGTTTTGAGTGCTTTAACAGGTGCAGAAGGGAGATTTGACTATATCATAAGTGATGAAAATACAATTGGCATTGTGGATTATGCACATACGCCGGATGCATTGCAAAACGTATTAGAAACCATTGTAAAACTCAAAAAAGGGGGAGAAACAGTGATTACAGTAGTGGGTTGTGGTGGTGATAGAGACAAAACGAAAAGACCTGTAATGGGTCAAGTAGCATGTGACTTAAGTGACAAAGTAATTTTCACTAGCGACAATCCTCGTTCTGAAGATCCTAATGAAATTATCAAGGATATGGAGATGGGTTTAAGTAGTGCTGCAAAAAGAAAGTATATCAATATTGTGGATCGTTATGAAGCGATCAAAGCGGCAGTTAGCTTCTCGAAATCAGGTGATATTATTTTGATTGCAGGAAAAGGGCATGAAAAATACCAAGATATCAAAGGGGTTAAATATGACTTTGATGACAAGCAAATTTTACAAAATATTTTTAAATCATTCGCTAAATAAGCCGCTATGTTGTATCAATTATTTTCATGGTTAGACAAATCGTTCAATATTCCAGGTGCGGGTATGTTTCAGTTTTTGACATTTAGAATTGCGATGGCCATTTTATTATCATTATTTATCGCAACTGTATATGGTAAAAAAATGATTTTGTTTTTGCAGAAAAAACAAATTGGAGAAAGTGTGAGAGAATTAGGATTAGCTGGGGAGCAACAAAAAAAAGGTACCCCTACAATGGGTGGCATCATTATTTTAATGAGTGTATTAATTCCAACATTATTATTTGCCAACTTAGACAAAGTGTATATCCGATTAATGGTACTTTGTACTGTATGGTTAGGTATCATTGGATTCTTAGACGACTATTTTAAAATTCGTGCAAGAAAAGAAGCGCAAGAAAAAGGGGAAGCGTACAAAAAGAAAAATAGTGATGGATTGGCGGGTATTTCTAAAGTGATTGGACAAGTTGGATTGGGTATCATCATAGGCGTTACCTTATATTTTAGTAATTCAGTTACAGTAGAACGTGAGATTATTTCTACTAATGTATCGGCTAGTTTAGCAAAAGGTGAAAAAATAGCTCAAGGTGCTGATGTAGTAGTTAGAACAATTAATGGAGAAGAACGTCGATTTGTAAAAGTGAAAACACCTATTACAACTATTCCATTTGTAAAAAATCACGAATTCAACTATAGTAAATTAATTAGCTGGATGGGACCTAGTGCAGAAAAATATACATGGATCGTTTATATTTTAGTTGTTACGTTTATCATCACAGCGGTTTCTAATGGTGCAAATATTACAGATGGATTAGACGGTTTAGCTGCAGGAGTGAGTGCCATTATCGGTGCTGCATTAGGTGTCTTTGTTTATGTAAGTGGAAACTATGTTTTTGCAGATTATCTAAACGTGATGTACATACCAAATTTGGGTGAGTTGTCCATTTTTGTCGGTGCATTTGTAGGAGCATGTATTGGCTTTTTATGGTACAATGCCTATCCCGCACAGGTGTTTATGGGTGATACTGGAAGTTTGGCATTAGGGGGCATCATTGCTTCATTAGCGATTATTGTTCGTAAGGAATTATTGATTCCAATTTTTTGTGGGGTGTTTTTAATTGAAAATTTGAGTGTGATCATTCAAGTAGCTTATTTTAAATATACCAAGAAAAAATACGGAGAAGGTCGACGTGTTTTTTTGATGAGTCCTTTACATCATCATTATCAAAAGAAAGGATTTCATGAAAGTAAGATTGCCGTTCGTTTTTGGATCGTCACTATATTATTGGTAGTCACCTCTATTCTAACCTTAAAAACAAGATAAATTGTCTAAAAAGATTGTCATATTAGGTGCAGGAGAGAGCGGTGTGGGCACAGCTTTACTAGCAAAACAAAAAGGATACGACGTTTTTGTTTCTGATGGAAGTGCGATCAAGCCGAATTTTAAAGCAGAATTAGAAGCGCATCAAATTCCTTATGAGTCTGGGTCGCATGATTTGGAAAGAATTCTAGCGGCAGATGAGGTAATGAAGAGTCCAGGAATTTCAGAGAAAAATGAGTTGGTTAAACAAATCCGAGCTAAAGGTATTTCAATCATTAGTGAAATAGAATTTGGATATAGATACAAAGGTGCAAGTAAGGTAGTCGCAATTACTGGTAGTAACGGAAAAACAACTACCACTGCTTTGTTGTATCATATTTGTAAAGTTGCTGAACAAGATGTAGCAGTGGTAGGTAATATTGGATTTTCATTTGCAAGACAAGTTGCCGAAGATCCTAAATCATTGTATGTAATTGAAGTAAGTTCATTTCAGTTAGACGATATACATCAGTTTAGACCAGATATTGCAATTCTATTGAATATTACAGAAGATCACTTAGATCGTTATAACTATCAATTTGAATATTATATAAAGAGCAAGTTTAAAATCATTGAAAATCAAACAGAAAATGATTGCTTTATTTTTTGTATCGATGACCAAGTCATTGCTAAACATTTAGAACTACTAACTACACATACTAACCTACTACCATTTTCTATGAAACAAGAATTAAAAAAAGGCGGCTACATCAAAAATGAACAAATGATGTTAAAAATCCAAGAAGAAAGAGTGACAATGAGTATTTATGATTTTGCATTAAAAGGCAAGCATAACGCTTATAACACTATGGCTGCAAGTATTGCTGCCACAACTTTGGGCATCAGAAAAGAAAAAATTCGTGAAGCGGTAAGTAATTTCCATAGTCTAGAACACAGAATGGAATTTGTTGCTACCGTCAAGGGGGTTGATTTTATCAATGACAGTAAAGCCACTAATGTTAATAGTACTTGGTATGCTTTAGAAAGCATGCAAAAGCCAACCATATTAATATTGGGAGGAGTGGATAAAGGAAATGATTATGAATTAGTGGCGGATCTAGTGAAAGAAAAAGTAAAAGCCATAATCTGCATGGGTACTGATAATTCTAAATTATTAAATTTTTTCAAGGATAAAGTAAGTAAAATTATAGAAGTTGATTCTGCTCAAAAAGCAGTTAATGCTTCTTTTAAATTAGCAGAAAAAGGGGATGTAGTATTATTAAGTCCAGCTTGTGCAAGTTTTGATTTATTCAAAAACTACGAAGACAGAGGTCTTCAGTTTAAAGAAAGTGTAAAAGCATTATAATTATGTTCAAAGAAACCACAGATAAATTGTTTTCTCAGATGCCCTCTATAGGTGGAATGAAAGAACATTTAGACCAGCGAACCAGAGGGGATAAATATATTTGGGGTTTGGTATTATTATTGTCGCTCATCTCTATCTTGGTAGTGTATAGTGCAACTGGTTCATTGGCCTATAAAATGTATCGTGGGAACACTAGCTTTTATTTGTTTAAGCAAATTATTTTTACACTTATTGGTTTATTAGTAGTATTTGGTTTACATAGGGTTAACTATACTGTATTTTCAAGAGTGGCAACTATTTTATTTATGTTGTCAATTCCTTTACTGGTGTATACTTTATTTTTTGGGGCTAAAATTAACGAAGGGAGTAGGTGGATTAAATTACCGATTATTAACTTGACCATTCAGAGTAGTGATGTGGCTAAGCTGGCATTATTCATGTATCTTTCAAAGGTTTTGAGTAAAAAACAAGAGGTCATTAAAGACTTTAAAAAAGGATTTTTGCCTGTCATTATTCCTGTTTTTATTATTTGTGGTTTAATCATGCCAGCTAATTTGTCTAATGCGTTATTGACAGGAGCTACTTCTTTATTACTATTATTTATTGGGAGGATAAGTTTTAAACATATATTATTAACTATTGGAATTGCCATGATACCAATTGTGGTCATCATTAGTGTGGCAATAGCTACTCATAAGTCAAATGAAGGCACGATAGATGGTAGTAAACCAGTGGTGGCAGAATCTTTAAAAAGTTGGGGACGATTTGGAACTTGGGTGAATCGTGTGCAAGATTTTATGTATGCAAAAGATAATGAAGTGCCTTATCAAGTTCAACAAGCAAAAATTGCGATTGCTAATGGCGGAATTTTTGTAGGGCTGGGTCCAGGAAATAGTCAGCAGAGAAACTTTTTACCTCAAGCTTATAATGATTTTATTTATGCAGTCATAATAGAAGAGTATGGATTATTAGGAGGTGCTTTTATCATTTTTATTTATTTAGTTTTTTTATTCAGGTGTATACGAATCTTTAGAAAATGCCCTTATGCCTTTGGCGCATTTTTAGCACTTGGTTTAAGTTTTACTTTAATTATTCAGGCAGTGGCGAATATGGCGGTGAATGTGGCAATCGTGCCAGTGACTGGGGTTACATTACCTTTATTAAGTATGGGAGGAAGTTCTTTTATTTTTACATGTTGTTCTATAGGCTTGATTTTAAGTGTAGCTAGAAACGTGGAGCAAATGGAAGGGAAGGCGCCAGTTGAAACAGAGATTGAAATTCCTAACGAAACTACTGAACCAGTTAATGCATAATCAAGCACATACAACATTGCGCATCATCATCGCTGGCGGTGGAACAGGAGGACATATTTTCCCTGCCATAGCTGTAGCACAGGCTATACAAATGTTACAGCCTGATGCAGCGATACTTTTTGTAGGAGCTAAAGGTAAAATGGAAATGGAAAAAGTGCCACAAGCTGGATATCAAATTGTAGGGTTAACGATAGCAGGATTTAATAGGCAAAATTTTTTAAAGAATTTGACCTTGCCTTTCAAGTTGATAAAAAGTTTTATACAAGTTATGGCCATCTTTAATCAATTTAAGCCTAATGCAGTTTTTGGTGTTGGAGGTTATTCAAGTTTTCCTGTTTTAAGGTATGCACAAACAAAAGGGATCCCTACTTTTATTCATGAATCCAATGCATTTGCAGGAAAAACTAACCAGTGGTTAGGTTTAAAAGCTACTAAAATATTTACAGGAACTAAAGGAATGGAACAGTTTTTCCCAGCTAGTAAAATTTTAGTTACAGGTAATCCGGTGAGACAAAATATTGCCAATATTAAAATTGAAAAAGAAGCGGCATTATTACAATTTGGTTTAATGCCAGATAAATTTACTTTATTAATCATTGGAGGGAGTTTGGGTGCAGCATCTATCAATAAAGCTATTCAGCAAAGTTTAGATGCTTTTCAAAAATTGGGTATTCAATTGATTTGGCAAACAGGAAAGCCAAATGCAGAGGATTATAAAGTAGCTGCAGGTATGTTTAGTAATGTATATGTAGACAGTTTTATTACTGATATGAGCGCAGCTTATGCTGCGGCAGATATGGTAGTGAGTAGGTCTGGGGCAATGGCAGTAGCAGAAATTGCGATCACTGGCAAGGCTTGTATTTTTGTACCTTATCCTTATGCAGCAGAAGACCATCAGACATATAACGCCAAAGTATTGGTTGATGAAAATGCAGCTCACTTGATTGCAGATAAAAATGTAACAAAGGAGTTATTGCCATTGATTGAAAAAATGATAAAGAATAAGACGCAACTAATCGAAATGTCATCTAAGATTAAATCATTTGCATGGAAAAACGCAGATGAAGTAATTGCTGCTCAAATTATTCATGAAATTGAAACAAAATAAAAAGAAATGAATCCACTTATAGATTTAAAACGTATTTATTTTATTGGAATTGGAGGGATTGGCATGAGTGCATTGGCGAGGTATTTTAATACCCAGGGTGTAAAAGTAGCTGGATATGATAAAACACCATCAACCTTAACAAATCATTTAGAGAAAGAGGGGATTCAAATTCATTTTGATGACGATATTAATAAATTAGATAAAGACGCGTCTGTAATTGTATATACACCAGCCATACCAGCAGACCATAAAGAATTAAATTATTATAGAGATCATGGCTATTTAGTAGTTAAGCGAAGTGATGTATTGCAATGGGTGACAGAAAATGCCTTTACAATTGGTATTGCAGGCACCCATGGTAAAACCACAACAACATCCATGACTGCGCATATTCTAAGACACACTGGATATGGATGTAATGCATTTTTAGGGGGTATTGCTTCAAATTATGACACTAATTTTTGGAGTCATGAAAAAAATGTGGTCGTAGTTGAAGCAGATGAATATGATAGAAGTTTTTTGAAATTAGCACCGAATATTGCGGTAATTACAGCGGTAGATCCAGACCATTTGGAAATTTACGGAACTGCAGAGGAAGTTGTGAAAGCCTTTGGACAATATGCGGATAAGATAAAACCTGGAGGTGTTCTAATTCAAAAATTAGGTACTACTATTCAAACTAGTGCAGCGAATAAAACTATTGTATCATATGGATTCAATCAAGAACAAGCTGCCTATTATTCGCGAAACTTAAAAGTGGTAGATGGATCCTATGTATTTGATTTAGTCCATCCTAATGGGGTGTTAAAAGAAATTGTATTGAACATGGGGGGGCTGCACAATGTGGAGAATGCGATTGCTGCAATTGCCATCGCGTTGAATTTGGACATTGATGGTGAAAAAATTAAATCGGCAGTGGCAGCATTTAAAGGAGTGAAACGTCGCTTTGAATATAAAGTGAAGACTTCGAAGAAGATCTTAATAGATGATTATGCGCATCATCCAGAAGAATTAAGTGCATTAATAAAGGGTGTTAGAAGTATTTATCCAAATGAAAAAATGGTGCTTATTTTTCAGCCACATTTATATAGCAGAACACAAGATCAAGCAGCTGGATTTTCAGCAACCTTAGATCAGGCTGATGAAGTGATTTTATTACCCATTTATCCTGCAAGAGAATTGCCTATTCCTGGTGTAACAAGTGAAATGTTATTAGCAGCTATGAAATTGGACAAGAAACAAGTGATGTCGAAGGAGCAACTTAATGCATGGGCAGCTTCTACAGACTACAAGTTGATTGTGATGGCAGGTGCAGGAGATATAGATGTATGTATCAATAATATTCAAGAGATCCTTACAAAGTAGCACATGAAGCAATGGCAAAAAATAGTTATTAGGGTTTTATGGAGCATCGCTGCTGCAGCACTTATTGTGCTTTTTGTAGTTTCTTGGAAAGCAAAGAGTGAAAAGAAATTAACAGATATACAAGTTGAATTAGTAGGGGAGAGTGCACAAGCTTTATTTATGGATGAGATTGCTATACGAGCCATACTTAATGAGCAAGGGGTACATGTGGGCATGTCTCTAGACCAAGTAAATCTAACGCAGTTGGAAAAATTCATTGAAAAAACTGAATGGGTTAAGAATGCGGAGTTCTTTATCGATAATAAATTGGTTTTAGAAGCTAAAATTGAACAAAGAATTCCTATTGCGAGGGTTTTTACTGCTAATGGTGCTTCTTTTTATATTGATAATGAAGGATGGAGACTTCCTTTGAAACAATTGACGGTATTGAATTTACCTGTATTTACTGGTTTCCCAACGGATCAGTCAAAATTATCAAAGCCAGATAGTATTTTGTTAAATCAAGTTTTATTTTTTGCAAAGACGATCCAAAAAGATAGTTTTTTCATGGCCCAAGTAGCACAGGTGAATATAGAACCCAATGGCACATTTCAAATGGTTCCAACACTTGGAGATCATCTTGTTTTATTAGGGTCGTTGGAAAACTTAGAAGATAAATTGAATCGCTTATATACTTTCTATAAAAAAGTTTGGGTAGCAGCTGGTATCAATGCCTATCAAGTTATTGATTGCCGATTTGATCATCAAGTAGTTGCATTGAAAAAAGGGTTGCAGCCCATTGAGTTTACGGGTAGCTTCATATGGCCAACGGGTGATTCCAGTTTGGCGATACCGTCTATCCCAGCTGTTGTAAAAATAGATAGCGTAGTTAAAACTAATACAGTGACAAAGCTAGCTCCAACGGCACAAACAAATAAAGTAGCAGCTGTAAAATCGACTCAAACTAAAAATGTAAAAGCTACAACAGTTCCTTCCAAATCAAAAACAAAAGTTCAATCAAAAGCAGGTAAGTCAAAGGCAAAATTGAACAATAAACCTAAAAATAATTCGTTAAATAAAAAGAATAAGACTGCGAAGGCATTAATGCCCAAGAAGTTGAAGTCTCCAACTAAGAACAACTAACAACTAAAACCTATAAAAATGAGTCAGAACGATTCTCCCATCATTGTGGGTCTTGACATTGGTACAACAAAAATTGCAGCAATTGCAGGAAGAAAAAATGAATTCGGGAAATTAGAAATCCTAGGATTTGGTCGTGCGAATAGCAATGGGGTGCAACATGGTCAAGTATTAAATATTGATCAAACGATCAAAGCGATACAACAAGCTTTGCAAAATTGTCATTTAAGTAATCCAGATTTAGAAATCCACGAAGTGTATGTGGGTATCGCTGGTCACCATATTAAAAGTTTGCAAACTAGAGGAGATCAGGTAAGACAAGATGCAGAAAATGAAATTCAAGCTTGGGAAATTGAGCAATTGATCAATAATCAAAGAAAAACATTTATACCTGCTGGAGATCAGATTATCGATGTAATTCCTCAAGAATTTCATGTTGACAATAACCAAAACATTAAGGATCCAGTAGGTGTGAATGGTGTTAAAGTTGGCGCCAATTTTCACATCATTACTGGTGACAGAAATGCCATCCGCAATATCAATCGTTCAGTTGAGAGAAGTGGATTAATCACTAAGGATTTAGTATTACAACCATTAGCATCAGCTAGTGCAGTAATGAGTGATATTGATATGGAAGCAGGTGTGGCTATTTTAGATATTGGTGGAGGTACTAGTGATCTTGCTGTTTTCTATGATGGCATTTTAAAACATACTGCAGTGATTCCTTTTGGAGGAGAGAATATTACCAATGATATTAGAATGGGGTTGGGTGTATTGAAAAGCCAAGCAGAAGCAATGAAAGTGCAGTTTGGTAGTGCTTTATCTGATGAAGCAAAAGCAAACGCTTATGTGACTATCCCAGGATTAAAGGGAATGCCAGCAAAAGAAATTAGTGTGAAAAATTTAGCTGCAATTATACAAGCAAGAATGAGTGAAATCCTAGATTTTGTTACCTATCATTTAAAACAAGTTGGGTTGGATAGCCGAATGTTAAATGGTGGTGTAATCTTGACTGGTGGTGGTTCTCAATTAAAACACTTGATTCAACTTACTGAATATATTACTGGATTGAATGCAAGAATTGGTTTGCCAAATGAGCATTTGGCGCCAAATCATATCGACGAATTAAAGAAGCCAATGTATTCAACTTGTATTGGATTGATCTTAAAGGGGTATAATGATTATGAGCAAAATTACAAAGTGTTTACAGAGACCTATAAAAAAGTAGAAGTGCCTAAGGCATTGACAGTAAATGCGGCGGTTTCCAATCATACACAAGCTACTAAAAGAAGCATTCCGCAGCCAACTGCAACCACGGTATCTGAAGCGCAAATTGAAAAAAGAAAGAGTAAGTTTTGGGACCGTTTTAAGAACAACTTGATTGAAATTTTCAATGAAGAAGAAGACAAACCTTTGGCATAATAATTACCCACAATCCGTTTATAACTTATAGAATATAATCGATTGAAATCAAGTAATTTAGACACAATTACTACTAACTAACCTAACTATAAAAACAATTTCGAATGATTCAATTTGACTTACCCAAGCAAAAATCATCCATTATCAAAGTTCTTGGTGTTGGCGGCGGCGGAAGCAATGCCGTTAACTTTATGTTTCAACAAGACATTGAAGGAGTAGATTTTATCATATGCAACACTGACTCTAAGGCGATCGAGCAAAGTCTTGTTCCTAATAAGATTCAATTAGGACCACATTTGACCCAAGGTTTGGGTGCTGGTGCAGACCCTTCTGTGGGCAAATTGGCAACCGAAGAGTCTTTAGAAGAAATCAAAAGAATTTTAGAGGTGAATACCAAAATGGCATTCATCACAGTGGGTATGGGCGGTGGAACTGGAACTGGTGGAGCACCTATCATTGCAAAAATCTGTAAAGATTTGGGTATTTTGACTGTAGGTATTGTAACCACACCATTTGGTTTTGAAGGACCACGTCGTCAAAAGCAGGCTGAGGCAGGGATCAATGAATTGAAGCCTTTTGTAGATACATTATTGGTTATTTCAAATGACAAATTGCGTATGCAATATGGCAATTTGAAAATGAAAGAAGCATTTACTAAAGCGGATAATGTATTAGCAACAGCAGCAAAATGTATTACAGATGTGATCAATAGCCGTGGACATATTATTGTTGACTTTGCGGATGTTTGTACTGTTATGAAAAATGGTGGTGTTGCCATTCTAGGAAAGGCAGAAGTAGCTGGAGAAAATAGAGCAGAAAGAGCTATTGAAGAAGCATTGAATTCACCATTGTTGAATGACAATGACATCAAAGGAGCAAAATGGATTTTGTTAAATATCAATAGTACTGAGGGGGATTATGAATGCAGCATGGATGAGTTAGAAACTATTAATACTATTTTACGTGCACGTACTGGTGAGCATAGTGATGTGATCATGGGTATGGGTTATGATGAAACTTTGGGCGATAAATTAGGTATTACATTAATTGCAACTGGATTTGAGCATAAAGATCCATTTAAAAAAGAAGCAGATAAAGAAGTGGAGGCACCTGTTGAAGAAAAGATTGTGATGACTTTACAATCAGAGCAAATTGCACCAATTGAACCAATCGCTGCAACGCCTTCGGCTGAACCAGAAGCAACTGCAACGACTGAGGAGCCTCTAGCTGAATTAGAAGTGGAGCAATTAATTGAAGAATCAGTAGAACTAGATGAAGTGGACGAATTGGCACCTACAATACAAGAGTTTGCCATGCCACAAATAAGTAATGTATATGTTTCTGCTCCAGATTTTGATGAAGTACCAGTGGCTGAATTAGAAATTGAATTGCCAGTTGCTGAAGTAGAAATAACTGAACAAGCAATTGAATTGGAGGAAGTAGGGAAAGAAGAAGCGACAGAAGTGTTTGAATTAAATATGGAAGTGGTTGAAGAAACTAATTTCACTACAGAATTTGTATTGAGCAAGCCATTAAATATTTATGCAAGTAATGAAGAGGAGGAAGTTCAGTCTACTTTCGAAGCTGAAGAAGCTAATGAGGTGATTGTAGAAGCGAGTATTGAACCTGTTGAATCAACCACCACTGACACTGTAGAGACTTCATTTAGAAATGTGGAGATGGCTGCAGAAGAAGAAGAACCGACGATGCAGCTAGTAATGCGCGAAGAATCATTAGGTGAGCAGCAAAACAAAACACAGCATTCAAGCTTTGATATCTCTATGGATAATTCAGAAGAGCAAAGACGTAAAGTGGCTGAGCGTATTCAAAAATTAAGAAATTTATCTTTCAACATTAATAATGGTGCGGATCCTGGTACTGAATTTGACGCAGTTCCTGCCTATGTTAGAAGAAACTTGGACTTGTTTGGCAATACGATGGCTTCAGTAGAAAACTATTATAGTAAGTATACAGTGGAGCAAGATGAGCATAATCAAACACAGATCTCTACCATCAATTCTTTCTTGGATGGTAAAAAACCAGATTAAAAATAGTTTTTATAGAACAGTTGATTTAGTTGGAACCCTGCCTGAAAAGGCGGGGTTTTTTTATTTATCTTTAGGTATGCAAACAATACTCATCACAGGTGGAACAGGAATGGTTGGACAATCTTTAACCAATTTATTGTTAACTAAAGGCTATCAAGTTATAGTATTGACAAGACAAAAAAAGCAATCTACCCGTGCACATTTCGCTTATGCACAATGGGATGTAGATAATGGCTGGATTGATCCAGCTGCGATTGCAGCTGCTGATTATATTATTCATTTAGCAGGAGAGGGTGTGGCAGATAAAAGATGGACTACAGCAAGAAAAAAAGCCATACTGAATAGTCGTGTAAACACCAGCGCATTACTTGTAAAATCATTGCAAGAGATGCCAAATAAGGTGAAAGCAATTTTAGCAGCCTCAGCAATAGGTTGGTATGGACCAGATACTGCTAAAAGTTTACAATCAGGTTTTGTAGAAACTGATTCGGCGGATCCAAGTTTCTTAGGTGATACCTGCAAGCAATGGGAGGAAAGTATGCATCCAGTAAAAGAATTGGGCATTCGATTGGTCACTATACGTATTGGTATTGTCTTCAATCCAAGAGGTGGTGCATTAGCAGAATTTATTAAACCAGCAAGATTAGGCGTTGCAGCTATATTAGGGAATGGTAAACAAATGGTTAGCTGGATTCATCAACAAGACTTGAATCGCATAATACTTTTTGCATTGGAAAAGGAAAATGTAGAAGGGGTATACAATGCCGTGGCCCCAGATCCTGTAAATAATGCAACTTTAACAAAATCAATTGCACAGCGTTTAAATAAGTATTATATCCCATTCAAAGTGCCTAGCTTCATTTTGAAAATAATGCTTGGAGAAATGAGTGTAGAAATTTTAAAAAGTGCTAAAGTGAGCGCAGCAAAAATCATTGCTGCCGGATTTAGCTTTGACTATGCGAGTATGGATGAAGCCTTAGACGATTTTTTAGTTACGAATTGGTCTTCCAGAAGTGATCACTGATTGAATACGTTCTAAGGTTTTCTTTTCGCCGCAAAGACTCAAGAAAGCTTCACGTTCCAGATTTAATAAATATTGTTCGTTCACAACAGTCGCTTCACTTAAGTCGCCACCGCACATTACATAAGCTAATTTACGAGCTACCAATGCATCATGATCTGTTGCATAACCGCCGCGCCACATGCCATTGATGCCTGCATATAATGCACCCAATCCAGCTTTACCCATTACTTTAATATCATTGCGTTGTATTGGTTGCGTATAACCAGCGTTGAATAGATCAAGAACTTGTTCTTTCGCTTTAGCTATACGTCTTGATTGATTTAATATAATTTGATCTTGTCCTTTTCTAAAGATACCCATCTCCAAAGCTTCATGAGCAGAAGTGGCTACTTTGGCAGTAGCGATTTGTAAAAATCTATTTTTCAAAGTAATTGTTTCTGGTTCTTCAGTGTGCATTTCATCTGAAGCACGTAATACCAATTCTTTGGTACCCCCGCCACCAGGAATGACCCCAATGCCTAATTCAACTAAACCAATATAGGTTTCTGCTGCAGCACAAATAGCATCAGCATGTAAATTCATTTCACAACCACCTCCCAAGCACAAACCATGTGGTGCAATAACTACCGGAATAGAGGAATAACGAACGCGCATCATGCTATTTTGAAAAGCACGAATTGCCATATCCAATTCTTCATAATCTTGTTCAATGGCTAACATAAAAATCATACCTACATTGGCACCAGCACTAAATAAATTTCCTTCATTGGCAATCACTAAGCCTTTACTTTTTTCTTCAGCCAATTGAATGGCTTTATTTAAACCTTCTAATACTTCTCCGCCAATACTATTCATCTTTGTGTTCCAATTAAATCCAAACACATCATCGCCTATGTCCACTAAATTGCAAGCACTGTTTTTCCAAATGGTTTTTTCTTTAAAATCAGATAAAATGATAAAGGAATCTGCGCCTGGAATTAATGTGTAATCTCCACTAAGAATATCATAGTAATAACGCTTGCCATTTTTATTAGTATAAAAACTTAAGCCTTTTGCTACCATTGTTTCAACCCATGGAGCCACTGCAATACCAGCTGTTTTCATGTCTTTAATGACTGTCTCAATACCTAATTCATTCCAAGATTCAAAGGCGCCAATCTCCCATCCAAATCCAGCTTTTAAGGCATCGTCTACACGGTAAAGTTCATCACTGATTTCAGGAATACGATGGCTGATGTAAGAGAACAAAGCATGGTGGAAAGATTGAATAAATTGGCCAGCCTTATCTTTTGCATTGTACAATACTTTTAATCTAGCTGGTAAATTATCTACTGCTTTGGCGGCATCAATGGAAGCCATTTTTGTTTTCTTACGTGGCTCGTATTCTAGTGTAGATAAATTTAAAGTCAATATTTCTTTGCTTGTAGCCGACTTTATTTTTTTGAAAAATCCTTGGCCAGTTTTATCACCCAACCAATTTTGTTCCACCATTTTCTCTAGCCAAGTAGGAAGTTTGAAAGTGGCTTTTGCCTCATCATTCGGACAGTTTTCTGCAACACCATTCGCAACTTTTACTAAAGTGTCAATCCCCACCACATCAGCTGTTCTGAAAGTGGCAGATTTTGGACGACCTAAAATGGGTCCAGTCAAAGCCTCCACTTCGTCAATGGTTAGTCCCATTTTTTCCATGATATGCAATACGCTCATCATGCTAAAAACGCCAACCCTATTGGCGATAAAGGCAGGAGTATCTTTACATAAAACAGTGGTCTTGCCTAAAAACACATCCCCATAGTGCATGTGAAAATCGATTACCGTCTGATCTGTTTTTGGTGTAGGGATGATTTCTAGTAATCTTAAATACCTTGGTGGATTAAAAAAGTGCGTACCGCAGAAATGTTTTTGAAAATCTTCAGAACGTCCTTCTGCCATTAAATGAATTGGAATGCCAGAAGTATTAGAGCTTACTAATGTGCCAGGTTTTCTATATTGCTCTATTTGATCATAAATATTTTTCTTGATATCTAATCTTTCAACTACGACTTCAATGATCCAATCTGCATTGGCAATTTTTGCCATGTCATCTGTGAAATTTCCAGTACGAATATTTTTAGAAACGGCACTGGTATAAACAGGGGAAGGATTAGATTTGATTGCTGCTTGTAATGCATCGTTCACTAACTTATTTCTTTCTTTACTATTGGTACTTTCTTCAGCACCAGGTTGTAAACGATCTAACAATAAAACTTGCACGCCAATGCCTGCAAAATGACATGCAATTCTAGAACCCATCACACCACTTCCAAGGACCACGACCTGTTTTATAGTTGGTTGCATAATAAAGCTTTTCGTAAAATTAGTTAGTTATGCAACTATTTTCAAAAAAATATTTTGATTTTGGCCAAAAAAGTGTCAAAAACGCCATTGGTTGCCTCTTTTAACCTTTTAACAAATCCAAGTGGAGGGTTCCAAGCTTTAGAGTACATTTGTGTTATGCAAGTAGATCATTCTTTAATCCAACATTTAGCACATTTATCTAGGTTGAATGTAGCCCCAGAAAAAATGGACAAATTAGTGCAAGATATGCAGGATTTAGTAGGTTTTGTGGAGCAGTTGAATGCTTTAGATACTACTGGAACAACACCATTAATTCATATGGGAGATGCTTACAATGTATTAAGAGAGGATGAAGTGGGGGGATCTATTACCAACGAGGCTGCTTTATCCAACGCACCAGATGCAGCAGCACCTTATTTTAAGGTACCTAAAGTTATTCGTAAATAAATTATTATGTCAGCAGTTATTGAACTCAGAAATATTCAGAAAAGTTATTTTATGGCCAATCAAGCGATCCCTGTTTTAAAAGGGATCAATTTGGAAATCAACAGAAATGAATATGTAGCATTGATGGGGCCGTCAGGAAGTGGTAAAAGTACATTGATGAATATTTTAGGATGTCTGGATTCACCTACTGCAGGAACCTATAATTTAAATGGACATGATGTGAGTGCCATGACAGATGATGAATTGGCTGGGATAAGAAATATTGAGATTGGATTCGTATTTCAACAGTTCAATTTATTACCAAGATTAACTGCTGCAGAGAATGTGGCTTTACCATTGGTGTATGCGGGAATTCCCAAAAAAGAGCGTATCGAAAGAGCCTTATTGTCTTTGGAAAAAGTTGGCCTTGCAGAAAGAAGTCATCATAAATCTAATGAATTGAGTGGTGGACAAATTCAACGTGTAGCTATTGCGCGTGCTTTGGTTAATAATCCATCTATTTTATTGGCAGATGAACCTACAGGTAATTTGGATTCAAAAACTTCAGTAGAAGTTATGGAATTATTTGGCAAAATTCATGCAGCTGGCAATACAGTCATTCTTGTAACGCATGAGGAAGATATTGCTCAGTATGCACATCGTGTAGTTCGTCTAAGAGACGGAAATGTGGAGACGGATACTTTGAACCAAAAACATATTTAATTTTTCAAATACTGAACTAAGTGTGTTTAGTTTTGTTATTACGTTATGAAAATATATACTAAGGCAGGTGATCAAGGAAAAACTTCTTTAATTGGAGGAACAAGAGTGCCTAAAAGTCACATTAGAATAGAATCTTATGGTACTGTGGATGAATTAAATTCATTCATTGGTTTATTGAGCGATTTGGTGGAGGATACAAAAATTAAAACGGACTTAAAAGAAATACAAGACAGGTTATTTACTGTTGGATCTAGTCTAGCTTGTGATCCAGAAAAAGAATCAGCGCTAAAAATTCCAGATTTAAAGGAAGAAGATATTACTGGGCTTGAATTGGCAATGGATCAAATGAATGAAGTACTTGCACCCATGAAGTCATTTATTATACCAGGAGGACATCAAGCTATCTCAACTGCGCATATTGCACGATGTGTTTGCAGAAGAGCAGAGCGCTGGTGTGTGAATATGCAAGAAGAAGATTTATTTGTAGAGACTTTGGTGATCAAATATTTAAACCGCTTGAGCGATTATCTTTTCACCTTAGCAAGGTATATTGGACATTTGAATGGGGTAGCTGATCAGCCTTGGAAACCTCGTATCTAATCAATATTCTAGTTCTACACAAACAATCCATCTTTCATTGTAAGGGTTCTGTCACTTAAAGTTGCTAATGCTTCATTGTGTGTCACAATTAAAAAACTCTGGTTCAGTTCATTTTTTAATCTAAGGAACAATTCATGCATCGCATTGGCATTTTCACTGTCTAAGTTCCCAGTAGGTTCATCTGCAAAAATCAGTGCAGGATTGTTGATCAATGCTCTTGCAACAGCAACTCTTTGTTGCTCACCACCAGACAATTGGTGTGGCTTTTTATCTTGTTTATCTGCTAGGCCTAAAAAATCTAATAAATCAAGGGCTTTTTTCGCCACATATTTTTTATCCTGTTTCCCAATCCACCCTGGAATAGAAATATTTTCTATTGCAGTGAACTCGGGTAATAAATGATGGAACTGAAATACAAAACCAATTTGGCTATTCCTAAATTGAGCCAATTGCTGATTATTCCATTGGTCAATCGCAAGACCGTTGAACAAAATCTGCCCTTTATCTACCTTTTCTAAACTACTTAAAATATATAAAAGGGTTGATTTACCAGCACCAGATGGCCCTACAATAGATACCAGTTCTCCCTTGGATAGTTCTAGAGAAACACCCTTAAGTACGGGTACCGTCCCATATTGCTTCCATATATCCTTGGCTACTAGTAGTTTTGGCTCCATCTCCATGGTACAAACCTACGACTACCAGGTCAATTTTGCCAAAAATTAATAAAATGTTTACATGATGTAGAAAAATCAGATTTGGTCATATCATTTATACGGCTACTTTTGCAAAAAAGAACCTTATGTTTTGGACATTAGAATTAGCCAGCTATTTAGAAGAAGCGCCTTGGCCTGCAACAAAAGATGAATTGATTGACTACTCCATTAGGAGCGGTGCCCCTATAGAAGTAGTGGAAAATTTACAAGAGTTGGAAGATGAGGGCGAAGTGTATGAAAGTATTGAAGACATTTGGCCAGATTATCCAAGCCAAGAAGATTTTATGTTTAATGAGGACGAGTATTAATTTTTTGTGGACTGCTTGAAAAGCTAAGTCCACAAAAAATTAGTCTCTAATGATTTTAATAAAAAATAGGTCGCAATTTTTGCGACCTATTTTTTATTAAAACGCGAGAAATAGTTCTAGCAATATTAATTCTCAACTGATTATTTTATGCACTAAATTTTCTTTTCTAGAAAGTCAATTTAAAATAAAGCAACATCAAACTCAAAGTCAATACAATGGTATTAGCTACAAGTACTGGTTTGCTTTTAATTAAATAGGCATAGGTTAACCAAACGATACAACTAAAATTGACAATTAGTATCATTAATAGACTCAAACTTTCAACATTTTTTGTTTGCCAAGTAAGGTATACCTGTGGAATAAAAGTGATACAACTCAAGAGAGAGCCGAGGTATCCTATCGCTTCTACTAATCTGGGGTTGATTTGTTTGTCGCTCATTATTTATGCTGGTTAATACCGCCTTGTTAAAGTATGAAACTATCCTTCTGTGATACCTGCTTTTTGCATTACTAAGTCGCTTACGCCTGTGGTAGAATAACCGCCGTCATGGAATAAGTTTTGCATGGTCACCATCTTAGTTAGATCAGAGAACAATGTGATACAATAGTTCGCACAATCTTCTGCTGTTGCATTCCCTAGTGGTGCAATCGCATCTGCATAATCATAGAAATCTCCAAAACCTTTAATTCCTGTTCCTGCAGTTGTTTTAGTAGGAGACTGAGATACAGTATTTACACGTACTTTTTTCTTTAAACCATAATGGTAGCCAAAGCTACGCGCAATAGATTCAAGTAAAGCTTTAATATCTGCCATATCTGTATAAAACGGATAAGTTCTTTGTGCAGCAGCATAGGTTAAAGCCACTACGCTAGCATGATCATTTAAAGCATCCATATTATAAGCAACACTTAACATTTTGTGTAAAGACATAGCAGATACGTCTACCCCTTTTGCATAGTAGTCGTAGTTCAAAGATGGGTAAGGGATATTTTTTCTGATATTGACACTCATGCCAATAGAATGTAAAACGAAGTCGATTTTACCACCTAAAATTTCTTGAGACTGTGTAAACAAATTAGTTAATTCTTCTACATTGGTTGCGTCTGCAGGAACAATTTTAGAATTGGTTTTTTCTGCTAATGCATTGATCTCACCCATACGCATTGCGATAGGCGCATTGGTTAATACAAATGTAGCACCTTCAGCATGTGCTTGTTCAGCAACTTTCCATGCAATTGAATTACTATCTAAAGCGCCAGTAATGATTCCTCTTTTACCTTTTAATAAATTGTATGCCATCGTTATGGGTTTATTTAATTCTTGTAAAAATAATTATAATATCCAATAAAATGGCCATTCAGACGGCATAATATCCATTAGGAAATTAATTCTTGTGCATGTTCCATGGCGGCTTTGGTGGGCGGGTCGCCACCAATCATACGAGCAATATGGATCACGCGCTCGTCTGCTTTAAGGGTACGTAAATGAGTATGGGTGGTATTGCCTTCTTGCACTTTGTACACATATAAATGGGTCTGACCTTTAGCAGCAATTTGAGGCTGATGGGTGATACAAAGCACCTGACGTGCTTGGCCTAGTTCTTGTAATAGAAGTCCCACTTGTTTAGCAGGCTCACCTGAAATACCAGCATCAATTTCATCAAAAATCATGGTGGGTAAATCAATTGATTTGCCAACTAAGGATTTAATACATAACATCAATCGACTTAATTCACCACCACTTGCCACTTTTTTTATAGGCTCAAATTTTTGGGTATTGTTTGCATCAAAAAGGAAATCAATTTTATCGATCCCGAATTGATTAAATGTGGTCTGATCTATTTGTACTTTTAATTGTGCGTTCGGCATACCCACTTGGTGCAATAAATGGTTCACTTGTTTTGTGAAAGGAGTAGCTTGTTTTTTACGTTTATCGCTTAAGTCAGCAGCAAGTTCTGTCAATGCTTTTTCTGCAGTCGCCACTTTTTTAGTATACGTTTCAATGGATTCATCAATATGCAAAACTGCTTCAAGGTCTTTTGCAAGTTCTGATTGAATCTCTAATAGGGCAGCAGTGGATTGTACTTTATGTTTTTTCTGCAAATGATACCCCTGAGATAATCTTTCTTGAATGTTTGCAATTTTTACAGCATCAAAATCAATTTTATCTTGCCAAGAATTGAGCTCGCTAGTGATATCTGCTAATTCTATTTGGGTTGCTTTCAATCTTTCTAATAAAGGATCAAAACCATGCTGGTATTTAGCAATGCTTTCTAAGTTGTGTGCAATCTGTTTTATTTGTTGTACGATCGGTTGTTCTGATTCATCTAATGCATGAATGCTTTGCGCAAGCTGAGCTTTAATTTCAGCAGCATTTTCCATGAATTTTAAATCAATTTCTAATTGTTCTAATTCGTTCTCTTGTAAATCTAGTGTGGTGAGTTCCTCTAATAAATGAGATTTATAGGCAACAGTTTGGTCAAAATTTTCTTTTTGTTCAATTAGCTCGCTCAAATGTTTTGTATCTGCCTTCCATTGAAAAAAACTGCTTTGGTAAGCTACAAGGTCTTTATGGAGGTTTGCCAAAGCATCTAACACCGTTCTTTGAAATTCTATATCACCCAATGTAAGGGTATCAAATTGTTGATGCAGGTCAACTAGTTGAGAAGTAAGTTGCCTCAACTCTGCTAAATTAATAGGGGTATCATTGATAAAGGCCCTGGATTTTCCTTGTGCGTTTATTTCTCTTCTGATTATTAACTCGTCCGCAAGATCTAAATCATTTGCTTCAAAAAAACTAGCAAATTGATCTTTGTTTGCTAATGTAAAAGTGCCTTCGATCACGCATTTTTTATTGGGATTTCGGCAAACAGAACTATCTGCGCGATCTCCCAAGATCAATCCCAATGCGCCCATAATAATACTTTTACCCGCACCTGTTTCGCCTGTAATCACAGAGAGATGGTTGGATAGATTAATCTTTAATTCGTCGATTAAAATATAGTTCTGTATGTCTAAATGTGTCAACATGAATCACTGCAATATACGCCCAATTTTATTTCCTCAAACAACGCTGAATACCTGTTTTTGCTTTTTGATCTAATGAATTTTTAAAAGCGTGGTTTTTCATTTCTATGCAGGTGTTAAAAAAGGAGATAGCCAATGGATAATTGTTTCTTTGTTCATAAATTAAACCGATTTGAAGTGCTGCTCTAGCTGCAAAATATTCGGGTTGGTTAGCACCTTTTTCGATAGCAGATTTATAAAAATGAATGGCTTCATCAGGCTGTCCAGCTAAATCATAGATTCGACCAAGTCGATAGGCAAATTCCGTTTTGTCAGCGTCTTTGTCAAAATCTTTACTAGTCTTACCTGCCAATACAGCCAAAGCTTGATTTTGATAACCACCGTCACTTAACAATCTAGCCCTTAATAAAATGGGATGAGGCCAGGTTCCTTTTTTAGCATTTTGTAATGCCTGTTTGTCTGCATCAGTGATATCATTTCCTTTTGATAGCACATTTTTGCGATAGGTATTAGCTTTTGCTTGGTCTCCTTGTATGTAGGCAATCCAACTTAATTTTTCATAAGCGTCCTTCACATAAAATTGACCTTTAAAATTGCCAATAAAATTTTGGAATGCAGTCAAAGCTGCTTCTAATTTTAAGTCATTCAAATAAGCATAGCCTTTTTCAAGGTCCCAGAAAGGTAAATTCAAATAAGTTTTGGATGGATTAATACCAGAAGCAAGCTGTAAAGCTTTTTGAGATTGTTGGTTATTCAAATACAAATTGGTGGCCATGTATGCATGCAGGTGATTATTGGTATAATCGTAGTCTGTTTTTTCAATGAATTCAAATGCTTTTTTCTTGTTTCCTTCAAAGTTCATGATCAAATAGGGGTAGACAAAAAGCGCTTCATTTCGGCATTGGATAGATAGGGCATCATTGCTATTGATGTATTTTAAAACGAGTGCATTGCCTTCTGATATTTTGCCCGTCATGCCTAGTACATTTGCCATCCACTGATAACCCTTTGGGATGGTGCCTATGACGGTGGTCATTATACCCAAGTAGACATCGTTAGGAGTAAAGTAAGGGTAGGCTTTTTTGTTTTCTTTAAAAAGTAAGAAGGCTTTTCTAAAATCGAGGGCGGCTTCAAAATTTTTATTAAATCTTATGGCAACGAGTGATTTGTGAAGGTGCCCCAGTCCTATACTATACAAGCGATAAGGAGACTGTTTTGGCCCATCTTCTAGCAATTTGATCCTTTGTTCGAAAGAGGGGTAAGTACGTTCGTATTCGGCCCTATTTTCGTTTAAAAATAATTGGTAAAAATCTGCATAACTTTCAAGGAGCGGATAGATGAGGTTATCACTATTTGCTTTTTTATCCTGATTGATTAGGATCCTCGCTTCAGGTATTTTTAAACTAGTGATAGATTCATAAATCTTTTGGGTGCGTGGGGTCCAGGTATAATGGTATTGTCCAAAAGATTGAATTGAAAAAACAAGGATCAAAGCAAGCACAAAACATTTTCTCATACTGTAAAATTAAGAAAGGGTAGCTGATTGGCTACCCTTTCTAGGAATATTTTAAACTTAAATGTAATTAAGCGTCTTTACCAGCTAATTCGCCTTCTACTAAGATTCTACCACAGTTTTCGCAAACAATGATTTTCTTATGTAAACGGATCTCGCTTTGGCGTTGAGGAGGGATTGCGTTAAAACATCCACCACATGCATCACGCTCTACAGTCACCACAGCCAAGCCATTGCGGTAGGAGTTTCTGATACGGTCGTAGCTATACAATAAACGATCGTCGATATGCGCTCTAGCTTCTTCGCTTTTAGCTCTTAATTCTTTTTCTTCAATTTCGGTATCTGCGATGATCTTTTCTAATTCACTTTTCTTGTGTGTCAAAACACCATCCTTTGTAGCAATCGTCTTTTTAGCAGCATCCAAAGTCTTGATCTTTTCAGCTAATTCTTCGTTTGCGTCACGGATATGTTTTTCAGAAAGTTTGATTTCCAAACCTTGCATTTCTAATTCTTTGTTGATCGCCTCGAACTCACGGTTATTTTTTACGTTCTCACTTTGCTTCTCGTATTTAGCAATCAATTCTTCGCTTTCTTTGATCGCCGCTTTTTTGCTCTCAATGAATTCGGTGATTCCGTTGATCTCTTCTTCGATTCTTGTTTGTCTGTTCATCAATCCTTGAACTTCATCTTCTAGGTCTTTTACTTCCATAGGTAACTCACCACGAAGAATTTCGATCTGGTCGATACTGCTATCAACGGTTTGAAGTTTGTAAAGATTAACTAATTTTTCTTCTACTGAAAAGTCTTTGACTGATGCCATATAAATGTTTTATTTTAAGTAGCTTATTGGTTGTGTTTTCACCTCAGATTCGAGGACGGCAAAGGTAAGGAATTTACGCTTTAAATAGTCAACAATTAGTGCCGGAACAAATTGCTCACTTTCACCATGTCCAATATCCATTAATAGGAACTTTCCATCTGCTTCAAAAAAATCGTGGTATTTTAAGTCGCTTGTGATAAAACAATCAATATTTTGCTCCTTAATTTGATCTAATAAAAAACTTCCACTACCTCCACATAAAGCTATGTTAATCAATTTTTTATCAATTAATTTAGTATATTTTATTACATGTAAATTTAGCTTCTCTTTTACCCATTTGATAAATGCCTCAGGCTCGGTTTCAAGAGGTAGTTCACCTACTAAACCTGCTCCAACTGCTTGTCCATTACTGTCAAAAAGACCTGGAATTGGGGCTAAAATTTTTCTATTTTCAAGGTGTAGGCGGTCTGCTAGGCTGCTGTTTACCCCATGGATCACGTTATCTAAATTAGTGTGAATTGCATACAAAGCGATGTTATTTTGTATAGCTTTTAGTACCGTTCGGTTGACAAAATGGTCCCCACTAAATTGCTTAATCCCTTTGAAAATGATGGGGTGGTGACTCACAATTAGGTTGCATCCTTTTTGAATGGCTTCTTCAACAACATCTTCGGTACAGTCTAGGGAGCATAATACACCGGTACAAATTACCTCAGGATCACCTACAATTAAACCCGAATTGTCATAAGATTCTTGCAACTGAATAGGAGCCCAATCTTCAAGGCTGTCAATAATGGTTTTAATTTGCATCCACTAAATTAATTATTAATTGATATATTGAGCCAGTCATTCAACTATTTGTGGTATCAAATGTTATAATTCTACTATGCGTCAACCTGTTATTCTATTTTGGTTCCGAAGAGATTTAAGGTTTAAAGATAATACTGGGCTTTACCATGCGCTCAAGTTGGCTCAAAAAATGGAGCTAAAAGTGCTACCCATTTTTGTTTTTGACAAAGCTATATTAGATAAATTAGAAGATAAGGCGGATAGAAGAGTTGATTTTATCCATAGGACTATTACCGAATTACAGACAGAATTAATTGAAAAAGGAAAGACATTTTGGGTACATTATGGAACGCCCGCTACTGCATTTGAGGCGCTAAAAAAGCAATATCAAATTGCGGCAGTTTTTACAAATAAAGACTATGAACCCTATGGTATTCAAAGAGATACAAATATTATTTCAACTTTAGTTAAAGATAAAATTCCTTTTCATACCTATAAGGATCAAGTGATTTTTGAGCAAGCTGAAGTGACCAAAGAGGACGGCAAGCCATATACTGTATTCACGCCCTACTCAAGAAAATGGAAAGCAACTTGGGCAGCCCATCCCCCTAAAATGTTACCATCGGAAAAAGGGATGGCCTATTTTTTGGATAGTAAACCATTACCGATTCCGAGTTTAAAAGACATGGGATTTAAGCCAACTGATTTGGTAGTGCCTGCTAAAAAATGGAAGGAAGCAACTGTGAAAAACTATACCACTCAAAGAGATTTCCCAGCAATCGAAGGGGGGACTTCGCACTTGGGTTTACATTTAAGATTTGGTACTATCTCAATCAGGCAGTTGGCTTTAGAAACAGCTTCGGTGAACACCACATATTTAAATGAGTTAATCTGGCGTGATTTTTACCATATGATCCTATGGCATTTCCCGCATGTGGCGGAGGGAAAATCCTTTAGGTCACAATACGATTTGATTGAATGGCGCAATAATGAAAAAGAATTTGAAGCTTGGTGCCAAGGACAGACAGGGTATCCAATTGTGGATGCTGGGATGCGAGAACTGAACGCAACTGGTTTCATGCACAATCGTGTTCGTATGATTGCGGCTAGCTTTTTAACCAAGCATTTATTAATAGACTGGCGATGGGGTGAAGCTTATTTTGCGAAAAAATTATTAGACTTTGATTTTGCGGCAAATAATGGAGGATGGCAGTGGGCCAGTGGAAGTGGATGTGATGCCGCACCTTATTTTAGGGTCTTCAACCCAAGGCTACAAACAGAGAAGTTTGACAAGCAACTAAAATATATCCGCAAGTGGGTACCTGAATTAGATAGCTTAACTTATCCTAAACCAATTGTGGTGCATGAGGAAGCAAGGGCGAGGGTGTTGGCCGCTTATGCTAAAGCATTAAAGTCTTAATAAAAATTTAAGGTCAGAGTCCAAGTTCTTGGTAGACTTGCTCTAATTTGGCAATCGCATTTTTACCTGTTTCTCCCATTTGAATACTTAAATCATTCACATACAAATCGATGTGCTGACGCATCACTTGCTCAGACATTTCTTGAGCATGACACTGCACGAATTCAGGTAATTGTTGGTAGCTATTTTTAAAAGCATACTCCACACTTTCTTTTATTAAAGCATCAATGAGTTTGATTTCATCTTCAGGTTGATCTTTTCTGGCAATAATCCCGCCTAATGGAATAGGAGCATTAAATGTAGTTTCAAAATAATTGCCCAGGTCCATCCATAATGAAAGGCCTTTATCCGAATATGTAAAACGATTCTCATGTATGATCACACCGGCATCCACTTTGCCTGAAAGAACTGCCTCTTCAATTTCATTGAATAATATAAATTTTTTATTTTTTATTTCAGGAAAAGCAAGACTAAATAATAAATGTGCAGTGGTGTTGACGCCAGGAATCGCCACGCTCATATTTTCAGCTTTGGGTTGAACACCTTTATAAATTAATAAAGGGCCAACACCTTTACCTAAAGCGCCGCCACTATCTAAAAGCTGGTAATGATTTTTAATTTTTGGCCACACACCATAACTAATTTTTGAATAAGGTAGCTTGCCTTGTAATGCCCACTCGTTCAATGTTTGTACATCTTCTAAGTGTAACTTAAAATTATATCCTTTTGTATCTATTTTATGATTCACTAAGGCATCAAAAATAAACGTATCGTTAGGGCAGGGTGAAAAACCCAGGTCAATTGTTTTCATTACTGTGCCATTTTTGATAATGCATCTACATATTGCAAAAGCGATTCGTTCAATTGATATATTGCTTCTTGCATTTCCCATTTAGCTTTATTGCGTTCGCCCACATAATTGGATACAGCACGAATTTGAATAAATGGAATATTTAAGTCTCTGCCAATATAATGTAAAGCTGCACCTTCCATAGATTCAATCTGTGCTTTGTATTTAGTGCGGTATCTTTCTGCAATTTTTTTATCTGTTGTGATGGTGTTGACAGTGACGCCTTTTTTAGTTGGTAGCTTCAATAAATTATATTGGTTCAACCAATGATTAGGTAAGGATTTTTTTTCAAATGGTGCATCATTGGCACCATCTAATTTTAAATCAAATAAGTCTTTCCATACTTTATTTTCAGCAACACCCAAGTCGCCCACTAGGTCATCTTTAATAACAAATACTTTTCCTAATGGAATTTTAGTGTCCAAGCTGCCAGCTACACCCATTTGAATAATTAAGGAAGGTGTTTCTTGTACCACCATCTTCATTAAAGAAACACTACTTGCAAGCATACCCACCCCAGATTCATGGAATCCCACAGAGAACTTTCTGTTTGGTGTAACGAACTTTGGGTTGATTTTTTGAAAAAGGGGCATCCATTCCCCGTTGGTTGCTGCAGATATAATGACTCTCATGGGATAAAGTTCCATCAAATTTATATCTTTGCAAAAATAAACGGTGATGGTGTACTTAACTCGAGTGGAACATTTTAACGCAGCGCATAAATTGGCTAATCCAAATTGGTCCAAGGAAAAAAATGAGGAGGTGTTTGGTGTTTGTGCGAATGAAAATTGGCATGGCCACAACTATGAGTTATTGGTGACCATCAAAGGAGCACCTCATCCAGAAACCGGTTTCTTATTTGATGTAAAGAAACTTAGCAAAATTATTAAACAACATGTGATTGATCCGCTTGATCATAAGAATTTAAATTTGGATGTGCCTTTTATGGAAGGTAAACTTTGTTCAACTGAGAACTTAGCTATAGCCATTTGGGCGCAATTGCAACCTCATATTCCCTCAGAAGTGCAGTTACATTGCATCAAATTATACGAAACCCCACGCATTTTTGTGGAGTATTATGGCTAGTATTGCCTCGATTTCATCAACATTATCGTATTTAGACCTACTTTGTTTAATTTAATTGTAGTTAAGTTAAACAAAAACGCCTGTTCCTTGTTCTTAATATAGTAACTTCATTCTTTAATTAGGAAACTATGGAACATCAAGTGGCGGTTTATAGAAAAGAGCATTTTAATGCCGCACACAGGTTGTATTGTGCAGACTGGACAGACGAAGAGAACAAACGTGTTTTTGGTGCCTGCAGTAATCCTAATTATCATGGACATAATTATGACTTAGTTGTGAAAGTAGTAGGCGTTCCAGATCCAATTACAGGATTTGTGATCAACACCAAGGACTTAAGCAAATTAGTAGAGGAAGAAGTTATCTCCAGATTTGATCACAAAAACTTAAACCTTGACACCGAGTTGTTTAAAAAATTAAATCCTTCGGCAGAAAATATTGCCATTGTGATTTACAATTTATTAAGACCTCGTATTGCTGAGCAATTAGCATTAAAAATTCGACTCTATGAAACAGAAAGAAACTTTGTTGACTACCCCGCTTAGCGAACAAAAAATTGAATTAAGCCATTTATTAATAGAAGAAATGGGCGATGAGCATAAAGCAAGTTCAGTTGACACACCTATGCGCTCAGACGCTTTTGAAAAATCTGATGATGAAAAAATTGCTTTAATAGAACCGCATTTTAGAGCCATCATGGAAACATTGGGTATGGACTTAAACGACGATAGTTTAAGAGGGACACCATTGAGGGTTGCTAAAATGTATGTAAAAGAATTGTTTCAGGGGTTGAACCCAGCGAATATGCCCAGCATGACCTTGTTTGAAAATAAATTTCAGTACAATGAAATGTTGGTAGAAAAAAATATCAATTTCTATACGAATTGTGAACACCATTTTGTACCCTTCTTTGGGAAAGCGCATGTGGCATACATTAGCAGTGGTAAAGTAATTGGATTAAGTAAATTAAATAGATTGGTAGAATATTATTCAAAGCGTCCACAAGTGCAAGAGCGTTTGACCATGCAAATTGGTAAAGCTTTGCAAACTGTTTTACAAACACAGGATGTGGCGATTTTGATGGATGCAAAACATTTATGTGTAGCAAGTAGAGGAGTAAAAGATGATAGCTCAAATACCATTACTAGCTTTTATGGTGGTAAGTTTCAAGAAGAAGCAACAAAAGCAGAATTTTTAAAATATTTGGATCTCAACGCCTAAATTTTTGGTTTATGGTTTGGGTTAGTATTTAGTTAGTTTGTTAGTGAATGGTGGAGTTTAACTCCACCATTTTTATTTGTATAGTCACTAATTTTTGATTTATTTTTGGCCAAATGATTTAATATGTCAAAACATGCATTTGTATTCCCTGGACAAGGAAGTCAGTTTTCTGGGATGGGAAAAAATTTATACGAGTCTAATGAGGCTGCAAAAGCTTTGTTCGAAAAAGCCAATGAAATAGTAGGATTCAGAATTAGTGATATTATGTTCGAAGGAACAGACGAGCAATTAAAGCAAACCAATGTAACACAGCCAGCGGTATTTATACATTCTGTGGTAGCTTATTTAACAATGGATACGGCAAAACCTGATATGGTGGCAGGACATTCTTTGGGAGAGTTTTCTGCATTGGTAGCCAACAAAACATTAAGTTTTGAAGATGCATTGCGTTTAGTAAGCATTCGTGCAAAAGCAATGCAATCAGCATGTGAAAAACAACCAAGTACCATGGCTGCAGTGTTAGCTTTAGCCGATGAAAAAGTAGAAGAAGTTTGTGCGCAAGTACAAACAGAAACAGGAGAAGTTGTAGTTGCTGCAAATTATAATTGTCCTGGCCAATTAGTAATTTCTGGTTCTTTAAAAGGTATTGAAATAGCATGTGAAAAAATGAAAGAAGCAGGTGCAAAAAGAGCGCTAGTATTACCAGTAGGAGGGGCATTTCATTCTCCTTTAATGGAGCCTGCAAAAATTGAATTAGCAGCAGCTATCGAAGCAACCACATTCAACACACCCATCTGTCCAGTATACCAAAATGTGGTAGCAAAAGCAGTCACAGATCCTGCAGCAATCAAAGAAAATCTAATTGCACAATTAACTGGTGCTGTAAAGTGGACACAAACAGTTCAGGCCATGGTCGCAGACGGTGCCACAGAGTTTACAGAAGTAGGTCCTGGCAAGGTTTTACAAGGCTTGGTACAAAAAATTCACAAAGAAGCAGCGGTGAACGGAGTGCAATAAGTCATCGTTTATTTAGTTATTTATAATATGGGAAAATTATTAAATCATAACACCCGTTCGATCCAAAATAATTGGTTATCGTTTGAATTTATAATTTTCCTATTATTTTTTTCAATACAATACTTGCCTCAGTTCAAATCCTTTGATCCAATGGGTCCACAGTGGTTTTCATTAGCCATATTAAATAGCATCATATTTATTTACTTCAATTTTTTTGGCGAAAAATATCTTTACCAACTTCATGCACTTTTCAATAATAAAATCACACTTATATATTTTATTTATGTATTATGGGCAGTTTTGTCCTTAACATATGCATTTAATAAAATTGAAACTTGGGTTAATTTATCAAGGTTACTTATTACTTTTATAAGTTTTTTACATTTTGCAGTTATCTTATCTGTTCACAAAAATATAATTATACCTGTCTGTTTCGCAATTTCATTCATTGTGTTTGGTGAATCAATTTATAATATCAACAAGTTCATTGATGGGATTAAAACCTCTGAAATAGATAGTGCAATTTTAAGTTTGAGTGGTAGTAGTGGTAATAAAAATATTTATGCTGCAAGTTTATTATTCAAACTGCCTTTTATAATATATGCAATTTTAAATACAAAAAAGTACATCCAATTCCTCTTAAGTAGTGTTTTTACACTAGGAGTCACTTTGCTATTTGTAGTTAATGCTAGGAGTACATTTGTTGGCCTTATATTAGTGATGTTTTTAGTGTTATTTTTTTTATTTGTAAAGAAGGAGTCAATCAGTTGGTTTTTTAAAAAAATCACTTTTTTAATTGTGCCAATTTTATTATCGTTATTTTTAGCAACGATCTTGATAAACTATGCAAGAGAAACTAGAAAGAATTTAGGTGGGTCTGCAACTTCAGGATATGCAGCTCCTTTAGAAAGGGTAAGAGATATTACCTATGAAAAAAGTGGGAGGACTAGTTTATGGGAAGATGGAATTAAGTTTATATTTAATCATCCTTTCTTAGGGGTGGGTTATGGGAATTGGAAAATTTTTTCATCAAGAGGGGACAGGGATAATGAATATTTTATTCCTTATCATGTTCATAATGATTTTATTGAAATCACTACAGAACTCGGTATTATTGGAGGTGTGCTATTTTTAAGTTTATTTATTTTAATTGCTTTTTCCAATTTGAAATTATTTTTTCTTGAAAAATTTCCTTTCAAAGAGATAGATAAGCATTTATTAATATTAATGCTTCTTGCATGTTATTTTACAGATGCTTTTTTTAACTTCCCGATAGAACGGCCAGTAATGCAAATATATTTTGCATTACTGATAGCTATCGCAGTTGTCTTTTATAATAATAAGAAAATAGACATAAAAAAAATCCCACCTATATATTTTTACTTTAAATTTTTTTCTGTAATTGCTTTAATTAATATTCTGTTTACTACCTACTATAATTACAAGTCATTGGTCATGCAGAATGTTTTAAATGCATATGGTGAGCAAAATATTCCAGAAGATGTATTAAATAACTATTATACAACGTATCATCCAGTACCAAATCTGAATTATGCTGCACAGCCAATTGACGCAATACTAGCTAAGTATTATACTAAAATAAATAAATTCGATTTAGCATTTGAGTTGTTGGATCGTAGTAAAGATGACAATCCTAATTTGTTTATCAATGAATATTTTTTAGGATATATTTATGCGGTTCAAAACAAATTAGATAGCGCCTATAAATACAATAAAATTGCATTTTATGGACGACCAAGAAATTCAGGCGCTTATGCTAATTTCACTGTTAGTTGTATGCAGTTAAAAGATTCTGTAGAATTAGATAAGGCTTTTAGTCATGCTGTTCAGTATAGAAATGAGCCTTATGTTTGGTACCATTATTTAGGTGCAAGATTTGAGATTGGCGGTAGAAAATCTACACCAGTTTTGCAAAAATTAATTGATAAGGCATTAAAAATTCATCCTAACGTGGATAGTAGTAATAATTTACAAAACATGCGCTCCTTGATTTATGGTACGATTCAAAATAAAAATTTTTATGTAGATAAAGCCACAATTTCATATGAAAATAATAAAGTAATTGTAAAGGGGGATTTCTCTTCCAATACCTTAAACTACTTAAATCTATATAAAGATTCTGCAACCAATGCTTTTATGAAAGCAAACTATAAAGAGGCAATTAGGTTATTTAAAATTGCGTCTAAGTTAGATGTAAATAATTATGCTTATGATGAAAATATAGGTGTTTGTTATTTTACAATGAATGATTTTATGACTGCAGATAAATATTTTACAAATAGTTTAAACAAAGGGGCAATTTTTGGTAAATCAGAACTTTACAAAGGACTTTGTTTGATACAATTAGGCAATAGATCGGCTGGCTGCAAATTCCTTTTCAAAGCAAAAGATAAAAAATTTTCAGAAGTAAATCCTGATGAACAAATTGCAATATATTGCAAATAAATTATCTATACTTTATGCATTTAGATAATATTAAGCGTTCAATTGGTAAGATCTTCACTTCATTTAGTCTACATTACTGAATACATTCTCTTATATTATTTTCTTTTATAATTGAATTTCAATAATATACATATTAATTAATAATATTATTCTTAACAATCATTACATTAAATATGCTATCTTTAGAAAATAAAATTTCATATAGCATTGCTTCTAAGGAAAGTCTATATTTTTCTAATTTTTTTTCTGAGTATATTTTCTAAATATGCTACTGCAAGCGCTATAAATATTACGAGCAGTATTGAAGCAAATGTATTTAGCAATACAATTGTAGTACTTTCAACTGGAAATGCTTCTGGATTAATATGCAATGGTAGCGGGGTAAAATTACAAGTTACCAATGGTGGAGCAATGATTGAAGATTATGTAATTGAATGGTATAAACCAACGATTGGTGCTTGGGTAGGACTAAATGGTTCTCCTACTACAGCTAGTCCAGATTTTGGACAACAAATCACAAATGATCCAGATTTACAACCTGTAGAATTGTCCCCAATAACTTTTAACTCTGGTACATTTGGTAACCAATTTAAAATTAGATTAAGGTATTGGGTTGATGATGTGTCTACTACTGGTATTAGTAGAAATGAAACTAATTCGGCATATTCTGATGAAATTCTAGTTCAATTTTATCCTCCTGCAAGTGTAACAAACGCTTCTTTGATTGGTAATGACCAAGAATTATGCATAAATGGAGTTGCTTCAGGACTAACAATATCCAATACAGTAGGTACTAAATATGTTTGGGATGTATCAAGCACAGGTCCTTCTGGTACTTATTCTAGAGTAACGACAATCAATAGAGTTAGTACTGCTGAGTCTCCAGTGGATATTACACTTCCAAGTAATTTAGTTAATACGAGTGTGCCTGGGATTAAATATTATAAAGCGTCCATTACAAATGGGGATGGTTGTACTGTTGCGAAGAATGTTTTTTTTACAGTAGTTACAAAGCCGAATAGTAGTATAGAATTAAGTTCTGGAACTGGCACTAATTCTCCAACAGTTTGTATAAATACACAACTCACTAATATAGTTTATACAACTTCTAATGTGACTGGTGTAAGGTTATTAAATGGAAGTTTACCTCCAGGAGTAACACTTGGTAATTATGCAACAAATGCTACATCTACTGTTCAAAAAGTAGTATATAATGCAAGTGCAACTGCTAGCACAACAACATCAATTACTGCATCTACAACTGGTCAATTTACATTAAGTGGTACTCCAACTGCAGCTGGTACATATACTTATACTATTGTTACTGAAGGATTATGTGCAAGTACCACAACAACTGGAACAATAACTGTTTTACCAGATGCAACACTTGATCTGGTGTCGGGTACTTCAACTCCTACAATCTGTATTAATAATCCATTACCTACTCCAATCATTTACCAATCGACTTCTACTGCTTCTGAAATAAAGATTATTCAAGGAAGTTTGCCTGGTGGGCTAAATGGCTTTTATAATAATTCAACAAATCAGTTTACCATTTCGGGTACTGCAACTGAGTCTGGTGTTTTTAATTATACGATTGCTACTTTTGGAGGTTGTATCACAGCGACTCAATCTGGTACAATAACAGTGAATCCAGACAATACGATACAATTAAGTTCAGGTACTGATAGTCAAACTGTGTGTATTAATAATGCCATCACACCAATTGAATATACCACCACTGGAGCTACAGGAGCAAATTTTATAAATTTACCAGCTGGTGTAACTGGTTTATGGGCTGGAAATATAGCCACAATTAGTGGAACGGCCACTGAATCGGGTACATTTACTTATACCGTTGAATTAATAGGAGGTTGTGCAAGTATTACTGCAACGGGTGTGCTTATTGTTAATCCTGATATGACCATTACATGGAATGCTACATCAGGTGCGACAAGTCAAGGAGTTTGTATTAATACTTCTATTACCCCAATATTATACACCATTGGAAATGCGAGTGACGTTGAGATTGTTTGGGATCAAACACCTCCTTTGGGTGTTAGTTACGCGTATGATCCAATTTCAAAATCATATACAATCAGTGGAACCTCTAGTACATCTGGTGTCTTTAATTATACCCTTTCAGCAATTGGCGGGTGCGGAACTGCGACGGCTAGTGGTTCAATATCTTTTAATGAAAGGTATATTTACCTATATGGCGGAGACGATTTTACTTTATGTCAAAATGTGTCTTCTTCAACAAGGCTAAAAGTCTACAATGCTAGTCCTTCACTTTCAAATGCAACTTTTACGGCGTCGTCTGGCATAAATAATTTCACAGCTTCTTATAACCAAGCCAATCAAATTCTTACCATTACGGGAACGCCTTCACAAAGTGGTACTTTCACCTTTACAGTCACTAGCACAGATCCAGGTGGATGTGACCCTAAGCCGCTTACAAGTAGTTTTACATTTAATGTAAAACCTGACTTAAGTGCTAATTTAATCTCTGGCACTAATACACCAACTTTATGTATTAATGATGCGCTTTCAAATGATATTATTTACCAAATCAATAATGTGAATGCTAATGATATCATTTCGGGTTATGTAGAGGGCTTACCAATTGGAATGACTGGCGTGTTCAACAGTACTTCAAATCAATTTGTAATTAGTGGCGTAGCTTTAGAGTCGGGTATTTTTAACTACCAAGTAACAATTAATGGAGGATGTAATCCAATTACGATGTCTGGAGTCATTACTGTAAATGAAAATAAAATTTATTTAACACCAGCCTATTATCAAAATTTCGAAAATTTAACAACTCCACAAATTGGTACGTTGTTTGTTAGTAACCCTATAGAATCTGGAACTGCTTCAATTACAACCAATGGAAAACCTGGTAATGCCATCACTCTTTCAGGATCGCCAGGTTACGAACTTAAAACATTGAATGAAAATTTAACTTATGGTATTTATGAGGTAGATGCAAAAGCGATTTCTATTTATTCAGATCAAAGTTTATCTATCATAGCGCAAACTGGTACTTTCTCAAATACGGTTGTTAGGGTAACATCAAGGCCAAATGGTACGGATAATAATGATTATTCTGTTACATTCATGGGTAATATGGTGAAAACGGGTGTTTCACCAGTTTCTAGATTAAACTGGTATAAAATAAAAGTAAGTTTATTACCCAATTCTTTAAAAGTATGGATTGGAAATACTTTGGTTTATGAAAGGGTTATAACTAATGAAGTCATCTTTACAAATGGAGCAATTATACTCTCTTCATATCATCAAAGCGCATTTGATAATTTAAAATATGCTCCAATTGATACTGGCTTTACGGAATGTATTCGAACCAATATAACCCCCATTGTATATGAAACAGAAAATTCAACCGGAGCTTCCATTACAAGTGGCAGTCTTCCAGCAGGTTTAACAGGTGAATTTAATCCTATAACAAAACAATTTATTATTAGTGGTGTGGCTACTGAGTCTGGCACATTTACTTATACTATATCAACTAATAATGATTGTAATACTGCATCAACTACTGGAACAATCACCATTAAGCCCGATACTGAAATTGTACTTGCTCCAGGGGGTGTAGTATCTAATGAAGTTTGTGTAAATACGCCTCTATTAACCCCCATCGTTTATACTACCAATTATGCAAATAGGGTCGAAATTACTGCAGGTAATCTTCCGCCTGGAATTTCAGGGACATTTAGTGCTACAACACAAGAGTTTGTTCTAAGTGGAACAGCCACTCAGTCAGGTATATTTTCCTATTCAGTTACAGCTTATGGCGATTGTGCTAGTGCAACAACTACAGGAACAATTACAGTAAAACCAGATGCTACAATTAGTTTAGTAGGAGGTTCGGCTACAACCACAACTTGTATCAACACTGCTATTACACCCATTCAATATCAATCGACATCTAGTGCAAATAATATTCAAATTAATGCTGGCAGATTACCAGGTGGCTTGACAAGTAACTATGATAATTTGACTAAACAATTTATCATTTCTGGCACTGCGACGGAGTCTGGTACATTTACCTACACGATTGTTACTTCAGGTGATTGTAATACTGCAACTACGACTGGAACTATTACAGTTGATCCTGCCACTAGTATTGATTTAATTCAGGGGACTTCCACTCCTACAATTTGTATTAATAATACCTTGGCAACAATCGTTTATGAATCAAATTATACCGCATCGGATATTCGTTTAATTTCAGGAAACTTCCCTGGTGGTATTACTGGAATATTTAATCCAATCACTAAGCAATTTACAATTAGTGGGACAGCAACTCAGTCAGGCACATTTACTTATACCATAGCAACAGTTGGTATTTGTGCAACTTCAACTGCTTCAGGCACTATTATCGTAAATCCATTAAATACGATTGTGTCTAATGGAACAAAAAATGCAACGACTTGTATTAATACTTCCATTACGCCTATTTCTTACAATACTACCGGTGCTACCGGTGCTATATATACTTATATTGACCAGAACAATGTGCAGTATAACGGTTTGCCAAGTGGTATAGTTGCTACTAATCCAATTACCAATGGTACAATAACAATTTCAGGCACACCAACAACAGCTGGGACTTTTACTTATACAGTTACTTTGATAGGAGGTTGTGGTTCAGGCACAGTTGCTGAAACAGGTGTCATAACTGTAAATCCAGATAATACAATCACTTTAACTTCCCCTATTGGATCAGATAATCAAACAACTGTATGTATTAATACAGCGATTCAAAATATAACCTATTCTACCACAAGTGCTACTGGGGCATTTATAACCTATACAAATACATCGCAAGTTGGTACTTTTTCAAATGTTACTGGACTTAATTTTAATTTCAATCCAACAACAAAAGTTATTTCCTTATCTGGCACGCCAACTGTTGCAGGTGATTATGATTATACAATCACACTAACAGGTGGATGCGGTAATATTTCTTTGTCTGGAAAAATTTACGTGAAGCCAAATAAGACCATTACAATAAATTCGCCTGGGGGTACCAATAGTCAAACAGTTTGTATCAATAATAATATCACGCCTATTTCTTATACATTTACAAATGGAACCAATGCAAGGATTGAAGGATTACCTAATGGTGTATTATCTAATGTGGTAGGGTCAAATATTCTAATTGAAGGTGCCCCAACTGTTTCAGGAACATTTAATTATCTTGTTTCTTTAGATGGTTGTGGTTCTGCCACTGCCACTGGTACTATTGTGGTCAATGCTAATAGCCTTACATTAGTGAATGGTTCACAAAATATCCAATCTGTTTGTTTAAATGCAACTATTGTTCCAATAGTTTATCAAGTTGTAGGGGCCACACAATTTAATGTTACTGGACTAACACCGGGACTTGGCTACTCTTTTAATCCTATAACTAGTCAACTCACAATTAGTGGTACCGTATCTGGAACAGGAGCTATTATTTACACGATTAGTACATTGGATGGATGTAACACAGTTACTGCTAATGGTACTATCAATGTCACTAATTCAAACACAATAGTTTTAACTTCACCAGTTGGAACTGATAATCAAACTGAAATTTGTATTAATGCACCTATAACAGAAATTACATATGCTACAACTGGTGCCACAGGTGCACAATTTAGTTATTCCGTTGGCTCTGGAACTTATAGTGGCATGCCACCTGGAATTATTTATAGTTGGTCAAATAATGTGATCACAATTGGTGGTTCTCCTACACAGTCTGGATTGTATACATATCGAATCGAGTTATTGGGTGGATGTAACGGCGGTTTAGTAGAAGGTACAATGAAAGTGAATGTGAATACTATCACCGCAACTACGAATAAAGATGTGACAACTTGTGTTAACACAAGTATAACTAATATACAGTATAAATCTACAGGAGCTACTGGTGCTGTTTATTCTTATACAGATTTAAATGATATTTTATATAACGGATTGCCACCAGGTCTAATTGGGACTGATCCAGATCAGAATGGTATTATTTTGATAACTGGTACACCTACAATGACTGGAATTTTTAGATATAAAGTGACATTAATAGGGGGGTGTGGCTCTGGTACTGTTTTTGAAAATGGTGTAATAACTGTCAATCCTGAAAACACAATGACATTAACTTCACCTATTGGTAGTAATAATCAAACTTCAGTATGTGTAAATACAGGTATTCAAACCATTACTTATCAAAATACAGGAGCTACTGGTACAATAGAATCCTACACACTAAATAGTATTCAATATAATGGATTGCCTCCAGGATTACAACGAAATTGGACAAATGGAGTACTTACTATTTCAGGGGCACCTACATTGCCAGGCAATTATAATTATACAATAACACAAACTGGTGGCTGTTTCCCTCAAACAGCTTCGGGTCAAATAATTGTAAAACCAAATACTAGCATAACTTTAAGTTCAGCAGTAGGAACTAATAATGCACAATCTGTTTGTATCAATACGGCAATTACAAGTATTACTTATTCAACAACTAGTACAAATTTAGTTAATATTAGTTCAGGCCGTTTACCAAATGGACTCACACAAGTATTTGATATTGTCAATCAAACTTATACCATTTCTGGTACACCAAGTGAATCAGGTACTTTCACATTCACAATTCTTGCACAAGGTGATTGCTCAAGTGAGCCGACAAGTATAAGGATAACTATTAAGCCAGATGCAACCATTAATTTAATTCAAGGCACATCAACAACTACCACTTGCGTTAATACAGCAATTGTCACACCAATAATTTATCAATCAGAAAATGCCAATAATGTTACCATTACTGGTTTGCCAGCCGGATTGACAGGAACTTTTAATTCAACAACCAATCAATTCGTCATTAATGGTACTGCTACAGTTACTGGAACTTATACTTATACGGTAGTTGCACAAGGAGATTGTTTAAGTGCAACCTCATTAGGAACAATTATAATTAAGCCAGATACCCGTATTGTTCTAAATACGACTGGTTTAAATGAGCAAGAATTATGTATCAATACCTCTTTAACCAATATTCTATATACCACTGAAAATGCCAATACTGTTACTATTACTGGTTTGCCAGCTGGATTGATTGGAACTTTTAGTTCAACTACACAGACATTTATTATTAGTGGCATACCAACTCAGTCAGGTTCATTTACTTATACAATTAGTGCAGTTGGGGATTGTTTGGGGGTCACTTCTACTGGAACAATTAATGTGAAACCAGATGCTACATTAAATTTAATTGCGGGAACATTAACTGCCACAGAATGTATTAATAATGTAATTACGCCTATAGTTTATAGGTCTACATCAAGTGCAAATAATATTGAAATTATTACAGGAAGTTTACCAAGTGGCTTAACTGGCATTTATAACAATAGTACAAAGCAATTTATGATTTCAGGAACTGCTACTGAATCTGGCACTTTCACCTATACAATTGCAACATCTGGTGCTTGTGTTACATCCACTGCAACGGGAACAATTACAATTAAACCAGATACCCGTATTGTTCTAAATACGACTGGTTTAAATGAGCAAGAATTATGTATCAATACTTCTTTAACCAATATTCTATATACCACTGAAAATGCCAATACTGTTACTATTACTGGTTTGCCATCTGGATTGACTGGTACTTTTAGTTCAACTACACAGACTTTTTTAATTAGTGGTTCACCGATTGTATCAGGTACTTTTACTTATACAATTAGTGCAGTTGGGGATTGTTTGGGGGTCACTACTACTGGAACAATTATTGTTAATGAAAATCAAATTAATTTAAGAAACCCTATTTCAGAAACTTGTATCAATACAAGTTTATCACCCATTGTATATGACATTGTATACGCAGATAATGCTAGTCTCACTGGTATTTTACCTTTGGGTGTAAATTGGGCATATAATTCATTGACAAAGCGACTTGAAATTACTGGTACACCAACTGAATCAGGCACGTTTACATTTACTATATCTACAATTGGGGGTTGTGCAACTAAATCTGTTGATGCATCAATGACTGTTAATCCAGATAATACAATTGTTTTAAATACATTACCATCAACTATCAATCAAGTCATTGGAATAGGCAGTTCAATTCAAAATATTATTTATACTACGACTGGAGCAACAAACGTTAGAATCCTTAATTTACCTCAAGGTTTACAACATACTTGGAATAATGTTGAGCAAATTTTACGTATTTATGGTACAGCAAATAGGGCAGAAACTGCTACCTATACTGTAGTTCTTGAAGGTGGATGTGGCGATATTTCTACAACTGGATTCATTGATGTAAAGCCAAATAATACCATTACTCTTGTATCTTCAACTGGTTCTGAAGCTTGTATCAATACCCCAAATGTTAATATAGTTTATAAGACTACACTTGCAACAAATGCTACTATTAATGGATTACCAAATGGTTTAATTGGTTCATGGTTAACTAATGGGGTGGATAGTTTGTTTACTATAAGCGGCACACCTATTCAGTCAGGTACATTTAATTATTCAATTAATTTAACAGGTGGATATGGAAATACCACTCTTCAAGGTGTATTTAGAGTAGACCAAACAACTGTAGCTGGTAATTTATTCTTCTCAAGTGGAAATTCTCCAATTTGCAATACTGGGGAAAAGCCAGCCGTTTCAATTAAAGAGCATATTGGAAATACAATTGTATGGCAATATTCAAATTCTGCTAATGGATTTTATATTAATACTACTGAGACAGGTGATATTCTAAATGCTGCAATAGATAATTCTGCCACTGGCTTGAATTCATCATTTAAGTATTATAGAGCTTCTGTCAAAAATGGCGCATGTGCAATTGAATACACTGATCCAATAGAAATTGAAGTGATACCTAGTCCAATTATTACCAATACTCTTCCAGCTGAGCGATGTGGGCCAGGTGTGGTTGAATTGTCTGCAGCGTCTAATCTTGGTTTAGTAAATTGGTATGATACATTTAATAGTACTAATCCTTTAATTACAAATACAAACTTTATTACTCCATCTATTTTGAATAGTACTGAATATTATGTTGGTGCTACATATAGAGGATGCCCATCTCTAACCAAAACAGTTGTATTGGCTAGGATTAAAGTTATACCAGAAATTGCAAGTGTTGTAAATTCATCAAATTGCGGTCCAGGCGTAATTATTTTAGGTGGATTATCAACAAATGGAGTTGTAAATTGGTATAATAATCCAGTAGGTGGTTCAGCGCTTTCTAGCTCAAGTATTTTCAAAACACCATTATTAAATAGTACAACAACTTATTTTGTTGATGCAGAGTTAGAGGGATGTATTACAGCATCTAGAACGCCTGTGGTTGCATCAATATTTAATATTCCAATTGCTACTGCATTAATGGAGCCAATTAATTTATGTGTAGGTAATAGGGTAGATTTAAAAAATAATGCTTCTAATGGTGCTTCGCCTTATACTTTTTCAATTACTGCTAGTAATCAAAATGTTAATGGAAGCATTGAAGGGGATTTATTAGGTGTAAAAGAAGGATTAACAGAACTTTATTTCAATGTTAAAGATGCCAATGGTTGTATTTCACCAAATTCTGATACATTTTCAATAAAAATACACGAGCCAGTTTTGCCTGAAAGCTTTAATTACCAGGCTTTCTATATGGATAATTTTATTATTCCCACTAAAATGGATTCGGGTTATGTAACCTATAATTGGGTACCAAGTTTAAATTTAAATTTTAACAATAAACCAAATCCAACATTTAATGGAGAAAACACAATTGATTATCAATTGTCGAGAATGGACACAACTAGCAAATGTGTAGTAATTGATAATTATCATATAGATGTTACAAAAGATTTCATTTTTAATTTGCCAAATGCATTCACGCCAAATTATGATGGGATTAATGATGAAATTAAAATAATTGCAAATTCTGGAATTGAAAAAATAAATTATTTTAAAATATTCAACCGAAATGGTAATCTTGTTTTCCAGACTACCAATATAAAACAGGGATGGGATGGAAGAATTGGAGAAAGTATGCAAGATTCTGATGCCTATTTCTGGATTGCAGAATATGTAACTAAATTAAATCAAGTTTTCAAAAAAAATGGTTCATTTTTATTGCTAAAATAATATCAAAAAATCTTGTTTAAATTTTTACAAATATCATTATTCATTCTATTAGTAAGCGAAAAGATATATAGTCAAGAGGCTATTCTTTCTCAACCTTATTCGGCAAGTCAATATCAAAATCCAGCTGGCGTAGGAGGGGGAGAATATGATAACAGATTCCAGTCAAATTACAAGTCTCAGATAATGGATGGCAATTCTTTATTTAATACGGTATTGTTAAGTTTTGACACTAGATTTAATTATGATGCTTACAGCAGTAAAAATTATTTAGGAATTGGAGCACAACTTATATCCGATCAAATTATGTTAGGTGTAATGCAAAATAATTATCTATCCTTGAATACTGCTTATCACATATTTTTAGATGACGAATTGTATAGTAATCTGTCACTAGGTATTGGGCTAACATTTGCACAATCAACTATTGATAAATCAAAATTACGATTCGCCGATCAATATGATTATAGAGCATTGTTTTTAGGAAGTGCATCTTTAGAAAATTTAAGACAATTTCCCTCAGAATTAACTACTAGTTCAGGTATTCTATATACTCGTCATTCTGAAAATTCTTTCATTCAAGCTGGTGCTATGTCTTACTTATATGCAAAGCCAAATGTTAGTTATTCTTTATATAATGAATCCGAGAAATTACGTTATCGTGCATTTGCAAGTATAGAAGCGCCTATTAATTATAATACCTCATTTTTATTACATTTCAATTATTTAAAGAAATCAAATCTAAATCAAATGTATTTTGGAATGTTATTGGGGATGCCTTTAATTGAAACAAGATATGAGTTTGTCAAATTCTATGCAGGTTGTTTTTATAGAAGTAGAGAAGCGTTTGTTCCAACAATTTCTTATATATCAAACCTCAATACTTTTGGTGTTAGTTATGATATTTATGTAAATCAACTTACTGGAGCTAATCTTAGACAAAAAGGATTCGAACTCACTTATGCTAGGAAATTCGGAAAGCTTAGAAAAAATAGATTTAGGACTATTTTTAATTAAAACACAATCGAACAGTTTACCCATTCAGGATCAAAATTGGCATTGTATTTTTTATAAAAGTTAATAGCAGGCTCGTTCCATTCTAATACCTGCCAGTTCATCCCATTGAATCCTTTTTCTTTTCCTTCTTTAATGAGTGCATCAAATAATAATCCACCAATTTTTTTACCACGCATTTCTTCTGTGACTAAAATATCTTCTAAGTACATTCTTTGTCCTTTCCAAGTGGAATAGCGTACATAATATAATGCCATCCCAATCACTACACCTTTCACTTCGGCTACAAATGCCCACCATACAGGATTAGCACCAAATCCACTTTCTTCAAAATGGCTAAGCGATACAGTCACTTCATCTGGTGCTTTTTCGTATACAGCTAATTCTTTAATGAGTTCCATCATGCTTGCACAATCAGTTATTTGTGCTTTACGAATTAAAATATCCATAATATAAAGTACTTGAAGGGATGAAAATATTTATAACATACAAAACTCGAAAAATTGGACATCTTTTAACTAAGCACCAGCTTTTGCTAACGCTTGTGCTAGGTCTGCTTCTAGGTCTTCTATATTTTCAATACCTACACTCATTCTGATCAACCCGTCTGTGATGCCATATTTTATCCTTTCTTCTTTAGGAATAGACATGTGGGTCATACTTGCTGGGTGTGAAACTAAAGTGTCTACAGTACCTAAAGAAACGGCTCTTGTACAAACTTCCACTGAATTGATGAATTTCTTTCCAGCTTCAATACCGCCTTTTAGTTCAAAACTTATTAATGGCGCATGTTGTTTCATTTGTTTTTTGGCAATCTCGTGATGAGGGTGTGTTGTAAGGCCTGTATAGTTCACATGTGAAATAGCAGGGTGGGTGGATAAAAAGTTAGCTACTTTGGCTGCATTGCTGCAATGTTTTTCCATTCTTAGTTCAAGTGTCTTCATGCCTTGTATTAATAAATAGGCATCAAATGCGTTGCTGTTACCGCCCATTAACACATGCCATTTCCAGGCCTTAGTGCGCATGAATTCCAAGTCTTTTCCTAGTAGTACACCATGTAAAGCACTGCCATGACCGTTTAAAAATTTGGTGGCAGAGTGAAATACAAAATCTGCACCTAATGCAAATGGTTGTTGCAGGTAAGGTGTTGCTACCGTATTATCTACAGAGACTTTGATGCCATGTGCTTTTGCAATGTTGCAGATCGCTTTGATATCAACACATTGTAAAGTAGGATTGGCTGGAGTCTCTAAATGAATCAACTTAGTACTTGGATTGTCTTTGATAGTATCTACTAAAAGTTGCTCATTATGTATGTCAATTAAAACAATCTTTACACCTGCTTCTGCCAATACTTTTTGCATTAACTCTTGAGAGCCACCATATAAAGAATAGTGAGAAATTAAAGTATCTCCTGCGCTTAAGTTACTAAAAAATAAAGTGGTCATTGCAGCTTGGCCGCTTGAATGTAATAATGCTTTTAGTTCTAATGGTTGACCAAGTTCGTTATTTAGTCCATGTGCTTCTAATGCAGCAATTGTTTCTTCTGCTGCAGTGAAAGTGGGGTTGCCCCATCTAGTGTATAATTTAGTTTTATCATCTCCCTTGAATCTATCCATGCCCTCTTCGGCTGAACCAAATGTAAATGTAGACGTGGCGTAAATTGGGGTAGTGTGTGAAAAATTATCATTTTCATGTCCAGCAGTATGTAGTGTTACAGTACTTATTCCTTTAAATTTCTTTTTACTCATAAAGCAGTTTTAAAAATGATATTCAATTCACTAAAATAGTTTCATCTAAATATACAACGAAAGTGCCATTTTTAATAGGCCCATTTCACCCATGCAGCACCCCATGTAAATCCACCACCAAAAGCTGCTAAGATTAGGTTGTCCCCTTTCTTTAGCTGAGACTCCCATTCCCAAAGACATAGCGGTATGGTAGCGGCAGTGGTATTACCATATTTATGAATATTGATCATCACTTTTTCTTTAGGTAAACCAACTCTGTTGGCAGTGGCATCAATAATCCTTAAGTTCGCTTGGTGTGGTACAAGCCATGCAATATCTTCTCCCGTTAAATGGTGTTTTTCCAATAGTTCTGCACTAACATCTGCCATCCCCGTTACTGCAAATTTAAATACTGGCTGACCGTCTTGAAATGCATAATGTTCTTTTGCCATCACTGTTTCGATGGAAGCTGGTTTTAAACTTCCACCTGCTTTAAGGTGTAGGTATGCTCTACCACTACCATCACTTTTTAAGATTGAATCTTGGAATCCATCTTCGTCTGCACTTGGCTCCAATAAAACCGCGCCAGCACCGTCTCCAAAAATGATACAAGTTGCTCTATCAGTATAGTCAATGATTGAACTCATTTTATCTACACCTACTACTATTACTTTTTTATACCTGCCTGCTTCAACAAAGCTTGCTCCGGTAGTTAAAGCAAAAAGAAAGCCACTGCAAGCAGCACCAAGGTCAAAGCCAAAGGCATTTTTTGCACCAATTTTATCTCCAATAATATTGGCTGTAGCAGGGAACACCATATCTGGCGTCACCGTGGCACAAATAATACAGTCAATCTCTAAAGGGTCGAGGTCCTTTTTTCTTAAGATTTCCTCTATTGCTTTAACAGCCATATCAGAGCTCGCTTTTCCTGGTTCCCTAAGAATCCTACGTTCTGAAATGCCAGTTCGGCTTCTTATCCATTCATCGTTTGTATCTACAAGTTTTTCTAGGTCAAAATTGGTCAATTTGGTCTCTGGGACATAACCGCCTACAGAAGTAATGGCTGCTTTCAGCTTTTGGGACATAGTTCTTTGGTTTGTTTTGGGCACAAATATCTTAAAAAATGACCAAGAATTGGCCCAAATGCCCATTTTTCATTGCTTAAGTGTTATTTTTGAATCAATTATGATCGCATTTTTACAAGGGAACTTTGTCCAATTGACCCCGGCCAAACTAATCGTCGATGTAGGAGGAGTAGGTTATGAAGTAAATATTAGTTTTAATACCTACGAATCTATCTCTGGTAAGGAGAAGGGCTTGTTGCATACTTATCTGCATATCACCGAAAATGCACAAGTATTATTTGGTTTTTTTGGTCAAGATGAGAAGGAGCTTTTTATGCAATTAATTAGTGTTTCTGGTGTTGGAGCAAGCACGGCCCGAATGATGTTATCCGGAATGCGTCCAGAGGAAATTATTCGTGCGATAGTACAAGGTGATGCTAGGCAATTAGAACAAATAAAAGGAATAGGTAAGAAATCAGCAGAGCGCTTGGTGTTGGAGTTAAAAGACAAGCTTGCTAAATTACCTATGCAAATGGCTGGTGGTTCAACCTTTAATAAGTCTACCCCTCACCAAGATGCGATTCAAGCATTGGTGTCTTTAGGCATCCAAAAAGCAGTTGCTGAAAAAGCAATTGATAAAGCAATACAAACAGAAGGGGCAGATGTCTCTCTCGAAATCTTAATAAAGCAGGCCCTTAAAAACTGTTAATCGAACATTTATAATTTTTTTACTTGAGATTTTTTCACTCTTTTATGTTGCTGTCTGCTTTACTTCTAATGAAGCAAGTAAGTCATGCGCAGGATAGTAGTCGATTTAAACCTCTATTTAAAGATACTATTTCAAAAAAAGTAGGTGATACCATTGTCGGTAAGTTGAGGTATCCTATCTCAGACAGACGATCTGATTTTTTATCTCAGCCCAGTGCGAACCCCTTTGATATAAGAGATACAAGTTTGATAAAAAGAAGAGTGGACTATGACCCAACTTCAAAACAATATTATATCACTGAAAAATTAGGTAGTGGATATAATCGATTTCCTTCTACCTTAAGTTTTGATGAATTTTGGAAATTAAAGACACGTAAAGATGAGCAGGCTTATTTTATGCAGCGTGCAAATTCATTGGGGGTATTGAATCGTAAAATTACAAGACCAAAGACAAAAGTATTTGATAGTTATTTTGACAGACTATTTGGTAAGACTGGGTCAGATTTAAAAATTGACATTAAGCCTGTCGGCGAAATTAATATCAAAGCAGGCTATCAAGGACAGAATGTAAAGAATCCAACCTTACCTGAACGAGCGCGTAAGAATGGCGGCTTTGACTTTGATGCGAATACGAATTTTAGTATGAATGCAAGTATTGGAGATAAATTAAGATTTCCAATTAATTTAAACTCTTTGTCCAATCTTGGTTTTGATAATCAAATTAAATTAAATTATAAGGGTAAGAAGGATGAGGTGATTAAATATATTGAAGCAGGTAATATCAATTATGTTTCTAGAAGTACATTAATTCCTAGTACACAAAATTTATTTGGTATCAAAACGCAATTGCAATTTGGAAAGTTATTTGTGACGGGGACCATTGCGAATCAAAAATCTCAACGCCAGTCTATGGCTTTACAAGGTGGGTCTTCTACACAACGTTTTCAAAAAAGATTAGATGATTACGAAGAGAATAGACACTTTTTATTAGCACAGTATTTCAGAAACAATTATAACAAGGCAATGAGTACCTTGCCTGTGATTAATTCTCAAATACAAATCAAGCGTATTGAAGTTTGGGTAACCAATCGAAATGGCCAGACGACCAATGCTAGAGATGTAATTGGTTTAACAGATATTGGTGAGCCTATTTTAAGAAAAGAGCGAAAAGCATATGAGAGCAATCCAAATAATCCCTTCCCTGATAATAGTGCCAATAAATTATATTCAGAGATTATTAATAACCCAAATGCTAGAAATCCTGCTGGCGTATCTGCTGTTTTGGCTCAACAAGGATTAAGGTCTGCAGAAGATTATGAAAGAACCTTTGCAAGAAAGTTAACAGAGAATGAATATTTTTTTAATGGGCAAGTGGGTTTCTTGTCATTGAATATTCCTTTGCAAGCAGATGAAGTATTGGCTGTAGCCTTTCAGTATACTTACAATGGTAAGGTATATCAAGTGGGTGAATTTTCTGAAGGTGTTGCTTTGGATCCGAATAAAGGCGTACAACAAATATTGTATTTAAAGTTATTGAAGGCAACAACACAAAGAACAGATTTGCCCATCTGGGATTTAATGATGAAGAATGTCTACTCTCTGGATTTATTTGGCGCTATTCAACAACAAGATTTTCAGCTGAATATTTTATATGAAGAACCAAGTGCAGGTTTGAAAAGGTATCTGCCTGTAACAAACAAAGCTTATGAAGGAAAGTCTTTAATTAAAATTTTACAACTAGATCGATTGAATAATCGAAACGATCCGCAACCAGATGGAGTTTTCGATTATGTGGAAGGCTATACTGTATTGTCAAATATGGGGAGAATCGTTTTTCCGTTGTTAGAACCTTTTGGAAAAGATTTACAAGAAATTGCATTTGCTGGAATAGATACCAATACTTCCAAAAAATATATCTATCCACAACTTTATCGCAATATTAAAGCCGAGGCACAAACTTTTGCCAACTTGAATCGATTTGTGATGGAAGGTCAAGTGAAGGGCAGCGCTGGTGGTTCGGAGATTAGTTTAAATGCATTTAATGTGCCTCCGGGTTCTGTGAGTGTGCGTGCAGGGGGGCAAATTTTGAAAGAAGGGATGGATTATATTGTGGACTATGGCTCCGGAACAGTTAGGATTATCAATCCTGGCATTTTGAGTTCTAATATTCCTGTGAATGTATCTTATGAAAATAATTTAGGCTTTGGATTCCAAGAGAGAGGATTCAGGGCTTTAAGGATTGATTATTTAGCGAGTAAAAATTTCAATTTCGGATTGTCTTCGTCACGTTTAAGTGAGCGACCATTTTTTACTAAAACTAATTTTGGATCAGATCCAATTAAAAATGCGATGTATGGTTTTGATTTTAATTATAAAAAAGATTTACCTGGGTTAACTAGATTATTAGATAAGCTACCATTCTATAGTACTAAAGCAAAATCGTCGATTGTTGCCTATGGAGAAGCAGCTTATTTAAAACCAGGACATGCACAACAAATTGGCAAGGGTGGATCTGGTGTCGTCTACTTAGATGACTTTGAAGCCACAAGAACGAATATAGATTTGAGGTTTCCTTTTACAGCTTGGACCCTTGCTTCTACTCCTTTAGATCGTTTTTCAGAAGGGGCACTGGCGGATTCTGTTGACTACAATAAAAATAGAGCAAGACTAGCTTGGTATACCATAGAACCAAATTTACAAGACCGAAATAGTTCAAATAATCCTTTAGCAAATAATGTTGCTGCATTGAGTGATCCTAGAATACGACAAGTATTTACCAATGAATTATTTCCACAAAAAACAACCAATATTACGGATGTACAATTGCCTACATTTGATTTAAGCTATTATCCAAAAGAACGTGGACCATATAACTATAATTATAAAGATTTAGATGCAAATGGTAGGGTTAAAAATCCTTCAGATAAATGGGGTGGTATCATGCGTTCTTTAGATCAAACTGATTTTGAAACAGGAATTATTGAGTATGTAGAGTTCTGGGTGCAAGATCCATTTATTAAATCAGCGGCTACAAGAGGTAAATTGTTTTTGAACTTGGGTAATGTGAGTGAGGATATTTTAAAAGATGGTAGACGTTTTTATGAAAATGGCATGCCAACACCTACCATTCCTGCAAGTATTGATAGTTCAACATGGGGCAGGGTGCCTGTGAATCCTATTCAGGTAACCAATGCATTTAGTAATAATCCTGAAGATAGAAAGTACCAGGACGTTGGACTAGATGGGTTGGGTGATGATGATGAGCGTGCAAAAAAAGCTTATCTGATCAATCAAATAGGGAATAGCGTAGTTGCGCAACAGTTCACAAAAGATCCATCTGCAGACAATTATGTGTGGTATCGTGATGCAAGTTATGATGCTGCTGGCGCCAATATTTTAAGCAGGTATAAATATTTTAATAACCCACAAGGTAACTCTGCACTGGCAGGTACAAGTCAATTTAGTAGTGCAGCTACCTTATTACCTGATAATGAAGATTTGAATAGAGACAATACGTTGAATGAGACTGAGGCTTATTTTGAATATGAGATTGATTTACAGAAAGGGCAATTAGGCGTGAATGCAACTAGGTATGTGACGGATTCAAAAACAGTAAATGCAACTTTAGCAGATGGAAGTAAATCTATAGAGAATTGGTATTTATTTAGAGTGCCTATTAAGTCCTTCTCTAATAGAATGGGAGGAATTCGAGATTTTAAATCTATTCGTTTTTTAAGAATGTATTTAACTGGCTTTGAGGACTCTATCACTTTACGTTTTGCTAAATTGGATTTAGTGCGTAACCAATGGAGACAATTTGCTTATGAAATAGATAGTACAAATGATTATAAATTAATTACTCCAGAAAATAATACCGCTACAGTCAATACCATTGCGGTGAGCTTGGAGGAAAATGGAAGTAGAACACCTGTAAATTATTTAGTACCACCGGGTATTGAACGTGTGCAGTTGTTAAGTAATAATGGAGTTAATCTATTGCAGAATGAACAGGCATTAAGTATACAGTTGAATCGATTACAAAAGAACACCACACCAAGGGGCGTATTTAAAACAATGAATATTGACATTCGTCGATATGGTAATCTATCTATGTTTTTACATGCTGAAAATAAAAACTACCCTAATTCATCTGCTAAGGGAGTTATCACAGCTGTATTACGCTTAGGTCAAGATTTTCAAAATAACTATTATGAAATCCGAATTCCATTAACCACCACCAAGAGTGGCAAATACGATATTGGCAGTGTTAGAGAAGTTTGGCCGCTTGAAAATGAAATGAATTTAAGTTTGACTGATTTAGTGAAACTGAAAATTGATAGAGACAAACGGAATATTAATTTCAATAGTAAGTTTAGTCAAGTACAAGCGAACAACCATACTTATTCAGTGATGGGTAATCCGAATTTAGGAGAGATACGTGGTATATTAATTGCATTTGAAAATACATCAAGTCAAACATTTTTAGATGCTGAGGTTTGGGTGAATGAATTAAGGTTATCTAACCTAGACGAGCGTGGATCATGGGCTGCTTTGGGTAGGATGGATGTGGTATTAGCAGATTTAGGAAATATTGCTGTTTCGGTGAATAATAGAACTGCAGGTTTTGGCGGCATTGAGCAAAAAATGAATGAGCGATCTAAAACTGGCTATACACAGTTAGATATTGCAACTAATATTGATGCTGGAAAATTATTGCCAAAGCAGGCTAGGCTATCTTTACCTGTATTCGCAGGTTTAAACAAAACACAAGAAAATCCTGAATTTGATCCATTTAATAAAGATATATTATATGCCGATAAGATAAAATCTGTTACAGGTACAACCAGGGACTCAATTAAAAGGGCTTCAATAGAGGAATCAACTATTAAAACATTGAATTTTACCAATGTGCGTTTTTTGCCAGGTAAGCGAAATACCATGTTGAGTGTGAGTAATTTTGACTTTAGTTATTCTTATTCTCAATTACAACAGACTAGTCCAGTTATTGAATTAAATCAGGTTGTAAAACAACGTGGATCTATTGGATACACGTTTAATAATACAGTAAAATCCTATCAGCCTTTTACAAAATGGATTAAAACAAAATCTCCTTGGTTCTCTTTGGTTAAAGATTTTAATTTTTCTCCTGCCCCTAGTTTAATTAGTTACAGAACCATATTTGATCGACAATTTGGAGAGTTTACGCCAAGAATGGTGAATTTATATGATGGCACAACTGAGAAAGTGGAAACCACTTACGACAAGTACTTTACAATGGGACGCATTTTTAATTTACGTTGGCCCATCACCAGATCTATGAGTATGGATGTTGTATCGAATTTAAACTCAAGAATTGATGAACCGGATGGTAGAATAGATACCAAAGAGAAAAAAGATTCATTGAATAGAATGTTATTGAGGGGTGGTCGTAATACTTTATACAATCAGCGTTTTTCAATACGCTATGATTTACCTACTTCAAAATTTCCCTTAACAGACTGGATTCTTGCTAGTTATAATCTGTCTACTAATTACAATTGGATTGGGGCAAGCAGATTGGCGACTTCATTAGGTAATACGATTGAAAATACTCTTTCGCATCAAGTTAACGCTCAATTTAATTTTAACAGTTTTTATAATAAATCCAAATTCATTCGTTCTGCTTTGTCTAATTCAAAACCAACTCCTAAACAAGCCAATCCATTATCTAATAAATTAATTATTAGTAAAGCCGATGCTTTAAATGGTTTAACGGGTAGGGCGAGAGATTCTGCTTATAAAAAATGGAAAGAAGCTAGAAAACAAGAACGTATTGCACTGCGCGTACTTAGAGCAAATGAAATATTAAATATTCCTCGCCCAGTCAAATCTTTAGTTGGCTTGTTGACCATGGTTCAAAATGCTTCTTTAGATTATGCTGAAAATTTGAATAGCCGATTACCAGGATTTATGTCGGGTGTACAATTTATTGATAAGGATTTCAATGGTTTTGCGCCTGGATTTGATTATGCGATGGGTAAGCAACCTGATAGTAACTGGTTGAATGCACAAGAGCGCAAGGGCTTGCTGACTAAGGATGCAAATTTCAATTTGTTGTTTAGGCAAGGCTTTGATCAAAGATTTAGTGCCAGGGTGATGATTGAACCAATTAAAACCTTTATCATAGATTTGAAATTTGATAAGACATTTACTAAAGAATATTCTGAATTATACAAGGATACAAGCTTAAACATGGATGGCTATCGTTCACATAATAATCCATTGTCTGCTGGGGGATTCAATATTAGTTATGTGGCTTTAAAAACTTTCTTTGACAAACACGATCCTAATACAATCTCCACGCAGTTTAAAAATTTCCAAAATTACCGAACAATTATTTCTAATAGAGTGGCTGCATTGAATCCTTATTGGGATCAACAAAAGGATCCAAATGGCTATGCAATTGGTTATGGTAAATATGCACAAGATGTGTTGATTCCTTCGTTTATTGCAGCTTATACTGGTAAAGATCCTAAGAAGGTGTCTTTATTGAATCAAACCAATTCAAGTATTCGTTCCAATCCATTCTCAGGAATGTTGCCAATGCCTAATTGGAATTTATTATACAATGGTTTGACTAAAATTGCAGGTTTATCTAATTTATTCTCCAATATTTCTTTGACGCATGGTTACAATGGAAGTTTGTCCATGAATAGTTTTAATAGTTCTTTATTGTACACCGATATCAATCGATTAGGTGCCCCTTCTTTTTTGGATCCAGTGAGCGGTAATTATGTACCATATTTTTTAATACCGAATGTGACGATTAGTGAAAGAATGGAGCCTTTGATTGGATTGAATGTAACTACTGTGACTCAATGGTCTATTCGATTTGAATACAAGAAGAGTCGTTTATTGGCACTGAGTTTAGTTGATTATCAATTAAGTGAAAACAATAGTACGGAGTGGGTGATAGGTACAAGCTATCGTAAAAGAGGTTTGAAATTACCTTTCAATATTCCAGGTTTGAATAACAATAAGTTATCCAATGATCTAACATTCAGATTAGATGTAGCGATGCGTGATGTCTACAATAGTAATAGTAGATTAGATCAAACCAATGCTTATGGCACAGGAGGGCAGAAGGAGATTACTTTACAACCTTCTATCGACTACGTATTGAATAGTAAGATTAATTTAAAATTCTTCTTTGATCAAAGAAAAGCCACACCTTATATTTCTTCTTCACCGCCCATCACCAATACAAGGGCGGGGGTGAATATTAGGATCGCGTTATAGCGACTCTATAAATGAGATTACTTCGCAAAATCTACGATTTTGCGAATGCGGAAAATCATTTCACAAAATCTACGATTTTGCGAATTTGGAAAATCATTTCACAAAATCTACGATTTTGCGAATTTGGAAATTCATTTCACAAAATCTACGATTTTGCGAATTTGGAAATTCATTTCACAAAATCTACGATTTTGCGAATGCCCATTTGATCATTTCCCTCCAGGTGACTTTTTTGCCGTACATTAAAATACCTGTTCTGTATATTTTAGCACTTAACCAAGTGGTGAATAAGAATCCACCAATCAAGGTAGCCATACTCAAAGCTAATTCCCAATAAGGAACAGTAGTAGGAACACCATATGAGATTCTGGCCATCATAACCATTGGTGAACTAAATGGTATTATGCTTGCCCAAAATGCCATTGGTGTATTGGGGTTTTGTATCACCACATTGGTGATAATATATGAAAAAATGATGGGCATGGTGATTGGGAACATTAAACTTTGTGCATCTTGTGGATCTTCATTTACCACACTGCCAATGGCAGCGAATAGGGAAGCATAAAATAAGTAACCTCCTAAGAAATAAAACAAGAAACATCCAATAATTAATGGCCAATTGGTGTTTGCCAATGTTTGTTGGATGGCGTATACGTTTTTTGCAGAGTCACTTGCTTGTGCTAAACCTGCTGCACCCATTTGATTATTAGATTGTTGTAATTGTTGTACTTGATCTTGAATTTCAGCAGGCAGTAAATTCATACCTACCCCGGTAAGTGTAACAATAAGGATTATCCACATAAAAAACTGAGTTAATCCTACAGCACCTATTCCAATGATTTTCCCAAGCATTAATTCAAAGGGCTTCACACTACTTACAATCACTTCGGCAATACGATTTGTTTTTTCTTCCATAACGCCACGCATCACCATTGATCCATATATAAACATGGTGATATAAATAAGTAAACCACTTCCATAACCAATACCCATTGCAATAGCAGCATTACTTTCCTTAATTGACTTTCCTTCATCTTCATAGGCCTTTAATTCGGCTACTTGTGCAGAGGCATGGATTGAATCCAGTATATTCTGTTGTATACCTGCATGCTCTAGCATTTGGTCTTCAATGGCAGCATTAATTTTGCTACTAATTTTCTCCTGCAAGTTAAAGCCCATTGACTTTTTAGACCTTAATATATAATCTGTTTTTGCGCCCTCTTCAAAAATAGGCATCAATAAAATATCTGAATAGCCCTTCTCTTTGTAGTTGCTGGTATCTACATCCTTAGGGAATTCAAATTTTAATTGTTTAGTACTTTTTAATTTATCCTTGAAAAAACCATTTGGGTCTACTACTGCGATCTTGCGTTCTTCGGTCCCTTTAAATGAAAAATAAGCAGAACCTACAATTAATCCCACCATCAATAAAGGCACTAGAAATGTAACAATTAAAAAACGTTTATTTTTTACCCTGCTGGTATATTCTCTTTGTATAATAATAAAAATCTTATGCATAAAATAATTTTAAAAAGTAAAGAACGATTCATGTCCTGTTGGTATGCTATTTATGTATTTTTAAATGTTTTGAAAAGCCCTTGCTTTTGCGTGGGTGTCTTCTACTAATTGAATAAAAATATCATTCAAGCTTGGCAAAACCTCATTATAGCTTGAAATAGGAACTTCTTGCTCTATCAAATATTTTAAGACCTCATTAGAAGCCACGTTATGACTCAATTTAACTAATACCTTGTTGGAATTTTTTTCTTCTTTTTCAATGACATTGAATAGTGTATTGTCCTTAACTAATTCGGGGTGCTTAGTTTCAATAGCAAAAATATATTCCTTGTATTGTTGTTTTATGTCAGCAACCGTTCCATCTAATATCTTCTTACCTAAGTTTACTAAAACAATATGGTCGCAAATTTCCTCTACCTGTTCCATACGGTGTGTGCTAAAAATAATGGTGGCACCTTTTTTAGCCAATGTATAAATTTCGTCCTTAATTAAATTGGCGTTCAAAGGATCTAATCCACTAAATGGTTCATCTAAAATGATTAATTTAGGTTCATGTAATACAGTAATCACGAATTGTAATTTTTGGCTCATCCCCTTACTTAGGTCTTCGACTTTTTTATTCCACCAACTTTGCATTTCAAATTTCTCAAACCAATACTTGATACGCTCCATTGCTTCTGATTTACTTAAGCCTCTCAATTGTGCAAGGTATAATGCTTGCTCGCCAATTTTCATCTTTTTGTATAATCCACGCTCCTCAGGCATATATCCAATCTCGCGTATATCTAATAATGGATCAAAATGTTTGCCGTCTAGTTTTATCTCACCACCATCTGGATAAAAAATCCCAGTGATCATTCTAAGTAAAGTGGTTTTACCTGCACCGTTGGGTCCAAGCAAACCAAAAATGCTCCCTTTTTGAATGTCGAAACTTATATCATCTACCGCTTTTTGCGTGGCATAATGTTTTACTAAATGGTTTAAACTTAAAAGTGGCTCCATGTAAATTAATTTGTCCTAAATGTACTGTGATTTAGTTAATTCTAAGGCCTCATTTTTGATAAGAGGAAAAAGGGAGCATGTAGACGCTTATATGCTCGGGATATTGGATTATATTCGTGTAAATAATTAGATTATGTTCTCAAAGAAATTTTTCTTGAATGTTTTTTTATTGCTTGCTTTAGTAGGACTTTCGAGTTGGGGGTTTTTAGTACACCGTACGATCCACCAGATAGCAGTATACAATTTACCCGAACCAATGCGTAGTTTTTTTTATGCTGATATGGATAACTTAGTGTTCAATGCGCCACGCCCAGATATCAGAAGGAATAAAGATAAAACTGAGGATACGAAACATTTTGTGGATTTGGAAGCTTATGGACCCAATGCAGCAAATGAAATGCCAGCAGATTGGGATGCTGCAGTTAAAAAATATGGCAAAGATAGTTTGATCAAATGGGGGTGGGGGCCTTACAATGCAATCATGCAATTGGATCATTTAACAGCTGCATTTAAATCTAAGAACAAAGACAGTATTTTATTTTATGCTGCAGATCTTGGGCATTATGTAGCAGATTTGCATGTGCCTTTACATACAACAATGAACTATGATGGACAGTTGACTGGACAAAAAGGATTGCACCATATGTGGGAGACTTTTATACCAGAGATTAATTTAGATCAGTTTATGCTCTACAATACGCATCAAGCAAAGTATGTGAAAAATCCTGCTCAAGCACTATGGGCAGATGTCCGTAAAGCACATTTGTTGGTGCCTCAGATGTTGGCCATTGAAACAGAAGTTACTAAACAATTTACACCTGAGACAAAGTACCGCAATCAAATGCGTTATGGCAAAGAAGTGAAAGCGTATACAAAGCCATTTGCTGCAGCATATGCAAAAGCATTAGGTAATACGGTGAATGTTCAATTGATAGCATCTGCCAATATGATTGCTGATTTTTGGTATACTGCATGGGTGAATGCGGGGAAGCCAGAACTGACTTTAACAAGAGACCTCAGTGCTAATCTTGCAAAAGAATTAGCTTCTTTTAAACAAAATAAATTAATTCAGGATGGATTGTTGATTAGCAAAAAAGACAAACCAGAAGATTAAAATTCTATTGTTTTTTTGAGCTAACAATTTATTTTAATTGCGCCGCAATACTTTGTGCTAGTTTCTGGCCATCCATTGCGGCGCTTACAATTCCGCCTGCATAGCCAGCACCTTCGCCACAAGGGTATAAATTTTTGATTTGTGGATGTTGGTAACTCATTGCATCTCTTGGGATACGCACAGGGGAAGATGTCCTACTTTCTGTCGCTACCACAATCGCGTCATTGGTATAATAGCCCTTCATTTTTTTACCAAAAGCTTTAAAGCCATCCTGCAATGTGTTGTGTACAAATTTTGGCAGTACATCACTCAAATCTGCTGATTTTAATCCTGGCAAATAGCTAGCATCAGGCAAGTCATTGGAGATTTTATGCGTACAAAAATCAACAAGTCTAGCTGCTGGTGCAACCTGTAAGCCACCTCCATTTTTAAATGCCTGCTGTTCTATATATTGTTGGAATTCCAATAATAATAGTGGGTGGTTTATAGCTACTTCTTTTTTTGTGACTTGTTTTAAAAATTGAGCAGCGGTGGCTAAGTCTATTTGAACGACCATACCGCTATTGGCATAGGGGTTGTTTCTTTTGCTTGGGCTCCATCCATTCACGACAATTTCACCCGGTGCGGTAGCCGCTGGCGCAATGATACCACCTGGGCACATGCAAAAACTAAATACTCCTCGTTCATTGACTTGCTCTACTAAACTATATGCTGCAGGCGGCAAATTCGGGTCCCTAGTTAAACAATGGTATTGAATTTGGTCAATTACTTGTTGAGGATGTTCCACACGAACTCCTAAAGCAAATGGCTTAGATTCAATCAATATTTGTTTCTTATGAAATAGTTCAAAAATGTCACGGGCTGAATGACCGGTGGCAAGTAGGAGTGCATCTGTTTTAAAGACGTCACCATCTGCACAAATGATTTTGCTGATTTTTTCATTTTCAATTTCAAAGTCAACCATTTTTTTCTCAAACAAGACCTGACCACCAGCAGCTTCAATCTGAAGGCGCATGGCTGTGATAATTTGAGGTAGTTTATTAGTGCCAATATGTGGATGAGCTTGATACAAAACGGTTTCATCTGCCCCAAACTGATAAAACAATTGCAATATTTTGTCAATACTGCCCCTTTTATTACTTCTCGTATATAATTTACCGTCACTATAAGTACCTGCGCCCCCTTCGCCAAAGCAATAGTTACTCTCAGGGTCAACAATGCCTTCTTTATTCAATTTGGCTAGGTCTCTGCGTCTACTGCGTACATCTTTACCCCTTTCTAATACAATTGGCCTTAGGCCTAATTGAATGCATTCTAAGGCTGCGAATAAACCAGCGGGTCCGGCACCGATAATATGGACTTCTTTCGCGTTTTTAGGGAGTATTGGGAATAGGAAAGGCTCAATCAATCGATCCGATACGGGCTCTTCTATAAATACTTGAAGTGTGAGGTTAATCCATACTTGTTGACGGCTCCTTGCATCTATGGATTGCTTTAGTATATGGTAGCCATTTATCTGAGCACTAGATCGCCCAATATGCTGGGAAATTGCAGATAATAAAACCGACGCATTGGCTGCGTCGGCGGGAGTCATTCTTAGTTGTATTGTTAATTGCATGGGGTTAGGTTTTTATCCTAAAAAATGCGTCTTTTTTTACCAGCTACATTAGAATGGTAAGTCATCACTAGCGTCTCCTGGATCACCAGCTGGCATATCAAAATAAGCGCCAGCATCAGAAGGGGCTATGTCGCCACCTAATGCAACAGCTTCCATTCTCCAAGCATCTAAATTGGTGATATAATTATCTTTACCGTCTTTGTTCCACTTAGAACCCTTGATATTAAACAAAACCTTTACAGTATCGCCAATATTGAATCGATCTGGCATAGTTGTTCTGTCTTGTACACATTGAAATTTCACATAATTGGTGATGATTTTACCATTGATGTCTTCTGACTTCTCAATAACAAATTCTCTAGTTTTAAACGTCTCTTTTCTTTGGATTGTCTCGTATTTAGCAATCAATTTGCCGACTAATTCGTAGCTCATAGTATGATTTATAACCATAAAGGTAGCATTTATTGCCCATAACTATTTGGGGTTGAATCAAAACAAATGAGTATTCGTTTTTTCTTGCCAAATTGGCGACCAAAATGACAAGAAAATAAGTGGATAAACTAGGCTTTTTTAAGAAAAAGTGTTTACCTTGAACGCCTGGCAAAAGTGATTGAATAGTCCAAGAATTAGTGTTTACGGTACATGTTAAAAAAACCAAAAAAAAAAGTTTTTTTTTCAACATAAAGTGGCCATATTCGCATTCCGGTATTTGAGAAACGAATCCAGGGTACCAAGACAGATTTTACTTATTCATTATATAAAGGTTTAGAAAAACAATATGGCTAAGAGCGCAGAACTAGTTTGGACGAATTGTTTGAAGATCATCAAAGACATTGTAGAATGGCAACATTTTAAAACATGGTTT